>Ga0080003_1000234_pt1 | contig 39202 bp, 38 predicted proteins | sample JossMetagenome_FD_69206 | JGI IMG/M metagenome (GOLD analysis project Ga0080003, IMG submission 69206) | Hot spring microbial communities from Joseph's Coat, Yellowstone National Park, USA - JC2_E (SPADES assembly) (version 2) | ecosystem: Environmental > Aquatic > Thermal springs > Hot (42-90C)... | reverse complement strand
AGCCGAATCATTGAAGCAAGATCATCATGGAACTTAAGGTTCATAAATTAATGAAGCCATGCCCAAACCAAGCTGTGAAAAAGCTAGTTCCTAATCCCTCCCCGCCATAAATGGCGAGGTTTGTCGTTCGTTTTTATCACAGCTGACCTTCATCCTGCCTTGAGTGAGGTTTATCGTTTACTTTATGATGAGCGCCTCTATCTGGCATCAATTGATGATGTAATGAGTGCAATGGTTATCAATAAGTAAATCAGTATTTCATAGTTGTTGGGGATCTGTCTTAGAAATAAGTAGCCCCATACGGCAGCCATCACGGGTTCAAGCGTGGCTAGAATAGATGCTAATGCCGCTCTAACCCTGGCTACGCCCATTGCAAATAACTTATATGGAATAACGGTACAAAAGATGCCCATATATGCGCCGGCCACCAATGTTTTCCCTAGATCAATTAATGGCGGTAATCTATGAATCAATGCTAAGAATGGCAGTAACGGCGCAGTCATAATCAAAGTAAATGGCAAGGCCCCATACGATACATCGTTGCTCATCCCCAACTTCGAGAAGAATCTGGCTATAGCTATATAGAGCCCATACGAGATCCCCGACACGAGGCCTAGAATTGCTCCATAGTAATTAATGCCTCCTAGGCCAGCATCAATCAAGGCGATTATAACGGCCACTGCAATAATGATTAACCCAATGACGCTATATTTGCTTGGGCGTTCTCCAAGAATCAGTGAAACCAGGGTGGCCCAGAGCGGTGCCGTATATAGCAGGTATGCTGCTAATCCAACGCCATCTGTCACGGCCGCAAGTGGATACACGCTGAATAAAACGCCTAAGCTTATTCCAGCCGTTATTGCAGCCTTGTTAAGCGATCTATAGATAAATGCCGCCGCTATGGCAGCTGTCGTCGATCTAATTAGTGGAAGTAGTAATGGGGATCCACTATAGACGCTGGCTAAACCTATGGTGGACCATAGAAGCGAGGCAATTATTATATTGATTAACGCCTCATTGGATTCATACCTTATTAGCCTCATTGGCCTCCTCATTGCTTATCATCGCCTCTATAGCTAGTCACTTAATATGCATTCCATTATTTAGCCCTTTAATATTTTCATGTGGTCCCTCTTTCCATGATGAAATAAGCTGCGCGATTACCCTTCGGGATCGAGCATAAGGCCAGAAAGGGAAATGCGGCCCTATTGTGCTGTGGAGAGCGCTTTCGTGAACTGGGAAATATTTTAATAGGGGATTTTCCATGGGAAAGACATGACCTATATTTGCGGATACCCGCGTGTATGATAATATAATGGATCTAATAAGGGGTTCCTGGCCAACCCCATTATATAGGCTTAAATCATTTGGCGAAGAGGAGGTTTGGGGCAAGCTGGAATTCATGAATCCCATAACTCACAGCATAAAGGATAGAACTGCCTTATCCTTATATGAGGAAGTGCTTGAGAAGACTAGTAAAGGCGATGCTGTGGTAGAGGCATCCTCAGGAAACATGGCTGTTGCCTTAGCCTCTCTTTCTGCTGGGTATGGCAGGAAAATGATAGCTTATATATCGACTAGAACGGCTAAGGCATATAAGGTAATGCTTAAACTATTGAATGCGGAGATAAGGGAGCGAATGGGGGGAACTAATGATATGATTGAGGAAGTAAAGAAGGAAGCCAAGATTGCTTCGGCTCATCACCCAAATCAATTCAATAATCCACGGAATTATTTGGTTCATTATAGGGAAACAGCCAGGGAATTGGATGAGCAATTACGAGCGGCTGGATTAAGGATTAAGTACATAGTTGCTGGTTTGGGTACGGCGGGCCACATGACTGGTTTATCGCTTTACTTTAAGGAAAAATATGGCAATGGCATCAAGATGATAGGGGTGGAACCAATGGATACAATACCGGGCATAAAGGAATATAGCGGTAATCCGTTCCAAGAGATTGCCCAGATTGATGAGATAATTAAAGTATCACTGCGAGAGGCCATTAATGGCATTAAATTAGTCGCATCAAATGATGGCTTACTCATTGGACCCAGCAGTGGAGCCGTGGTTGCGGCAATTAAGAAGCTTGGACTCAGCCAAGTCGTTGGGATCTTTCCAGATGATGCATGGAAATATTCAGACCTATTAGATAGTGCTCTCAAGTGAGTGCTCCATTCCTTATTGAACTCATCATTATCTGGCTGCATTAAAACTATAAACTGAATTCAACGACATCGCTTGCAGCCTTCTCGGCCAACACATCATTATCCAACTCTATTGAATACTTGAGCTTAGCAGTATAAACAAGGTTACCCCCCTCCTCTGCTGGGGTTAATGGTATTTCACCCTCCATTTTAGCAGCCCCCCTCTGTATCCCATTCCTTAGGAGTTTCTGCTCCATTTTTATGCTTATTTTATCCGCAGCCGTAGTGTTGCTCCAATTCTTTTCCCCTATTTCCAATTCATAATCCCTGGCAAATGACTTTACGAGATCCATGAATGTTCCCCCCTCACCAAGAGGTTGCGAAAGCCCAGCCTCCTTAGGCCACCTCTCAAGCCTCTTAATTCTAGCCTCATCGGGCGTTGTTTTACTTATCCGTATAGGCACCTCAACGTATGTGTCATATACCACCGTATACTCCATGTCGTTCCACGCTTCGTTATTAATTTAAATATTTCGGAGGCAAGGCTCAAAAATCTGACTTCCTCCCCACCTCAAAAGGCGAGATTTGCTGCTCTCATTATCAAATAATAAAGAAAGTTAAACTGCATCAAAGACATTCTTGAATGGCAAGTGGCAGCGAAGGCAACGGAGGATATTTTCCCGTGTCCTCACTTCCAGTGATTCATTAGGTCGATTGACGTTATTATTGGGAAGAATGATGACATGTTTGTGAGCGATCTTTCGTGTCCCTCCCTGTTTCTAGATGATACTGCATCCCTAATTATCACTGGGATTAATCCTAATGCAAAGGCGTGTCTCGCACTTGTTTCAATCCCTATCTCAGTCGCTATTCCAGTGAATACTATTGTCGATCTATTGGAGTTCCTTAGCAATAGCTCGAAATTCGTCCCCACGAATATGCTCCATGTATTTTTGTTAAGCACTATGTCATCAGCTGATGGTTGTACGACTAGCTCCATTTCCTCAGGCTTAAATTGAAAACCACTTCTGTATAATAGTTTAGAGGAGGGCGACTCGAATCCCTGAGGATATGGAGTTATCTTTGTGAATACTATAGGTACCTTGGCTTGCCGAGCTGCAGTTATGGATGTGTTTAGCGCATTGATGAATTCCTCTTTATTGAAAATTGAATTAACTAGGGCTTTATGGACATCCCAAACAACCAACACTGATCGAGATGGTTTCAAGATATCCGGAAGAGGCCAACTAGTAGCCATATCTTTTACTTGTTTATAATTAAATTTTAAAGCTTTCGCCACAAGCCCAGATAATATGAATTGGCAGTCATATATAATAATATTATTTTTTATTTACTTAAGCAAAATTTTCATATGAATTAATAATCATTATCAGACAAGAATAACGTAAATCTTATTAATAGGATATCTACTATTAACTATCAATGGTATTTAGGATAATTAGGGCAAACCTATCCACCGAGGAATTCAAGGAGGAAATAATCAAGGATGATGAGCTAAAGATGTTCCTCGGTGGACGAGGACTCGGCTCATACCTAGCCCTGAGAGAGGTGCCTAGGGGCATTGACCCATTTGATCCAAGCAACAAGCTATACTTCTTCTCAGGACCCCTCAGCGGCATCGCCACCGTATCCTCTAGCAGATTAACAGTCGTCGGCAAGTCTCCCCTCACCATGTCATTAACCCATTCCAATATGGGTGGAAACGCATCCTACTGGCTCCGTAGATCGGGCTACGATGGATTAGTCGTGGAGGGTAAATCCGATTATCCTGTCTACATTTATATCCGTGATGGGGAACCCATGATTAAGCCTGCAAAGCATTTATGGGGAAAAACAACGGGCTCCTCAACAAGGCAATTATTGATGGAAAATGGGTTCCCCCCAGATGAGACTAAGGCCGGCGTCATTGTTATCGGACCCGCGGGGGAGAATATGGTTAGGTTCGCCGGAATAAGGGGCAGCGATTATGAACGGTTCGCCGGCAGAGGAGGCCTAGGCGCAGTGATGGGGAGCAAGATGATTAAGGGAATAATTGCCTGGGGAACAAGGAAGTTGATGGATGAGGTAATCGATAAGGAACGGTTCAAAAAAGTCAATAATGAGTTAGTCAAGAGGGTCATGGCTCATCCCACGTATCAAGCCTTGCATACATATGGTACTAATGTCCTAATGAATATAATTCAATCAATGGGCGCATTGCCGGCATATAACTTCACGGGGCGAGCGAGCGATGTAACTCAAGTCAGTGGGGAATATATTAAAACCAAGTATGTGGTGGAGGTGCATGGCTGCTATAATTGCCCCATAGCGTGTACCCAGATTCCAATGGTGAAGAGCGGGCCATTCAAGGTGCCTGGAGAAAAGATAAAGTATGAATATGAAAATACTTGGGCTCTTGGCCCGAACATAGGCGAATTAGATCCCGAGGCAGTAATTAAACTTCAAAAAGCGGCTAATGAATTGGGAATGGACACTATTAGCCTGGGCAATACATTAGCGACAGCAACTGAACTTGCTAGGAAGGGATTGTTGAAGCTTGATGTTGATTGGGGTGATCCAGCCACATTCATAGATCTCGCATACAAGATAGCGCATAGAGATGGGATAGGCGATGAATTAGCTGAAGGCGATTATAGATTGGCCATGAAGTATCGTGATCCTGAAGCGTTCGTAGGTTCCCGTGGTCAAGGCGTTCCAGCGTATGATCCAAGGGGATTAAAGGGCTTTGCCTTGGCATATTATACATCGAATAGGGGTGGCGATCACTTGGAGGCATATACGCCAACATGGGAGGTTTTCGGCGTTCCTGAAAAGGTTGATCCATTAGATGATTCGCAAAGCGGAATAGAGAAGCAGGCCCGTATAGTGAAGTGGAATCAGGATCTCTTCGCCGTTGTAGACTCATCAGTTTTCTGTAAGTTCGAGAATTTAATGCCTAATATAAACACTGAGGGAGACATAGCTGCGTTATACAATTCCGCATTTGGTTGGGATCTAAGCGGTGAAGACATTCTTGAGATAGGGGAACGCATATTCAATGTGGAGCGATTATTTCATGTTAAGGAGGGGAAATGGGTTAAGGATGAATTGCCTAATCGCATGAGGCAACCAATACCGGAGGGCCCGGCTAAGGGTCATAGTGCATCTAAGATGTTTGACGAGGGAATAAAGGTATATTATAAACTGCGTGGTTGGAGTGATGGTAAGCCAACCCTGGACACCCTCAAGAGGCTGGGTCTAGCCGAGTTCAGTTACTTGCTTTAGCAGATAATTTATAAATCCATATCTTTATTTATTTTTCTATTTATTATTTAATTTATCATGCATTTCAAGTACTATCGATAAATTCCTGCTCTATTCTATTTATGTGCGATCCATGATTCACATATAAAAACCAATTAACTGTAAATGTTTCGGAATACTCTCATATATTCAGGAATAATTAATCCTGTACTAACAGGCATAATAGGGATAAATTGCTCAGAGTTACTGATTAATATGCAGACGTCCCAGATATCTCAATGAGCTCAATGACGTCGTATACTAATTTCAGAGATGTGACGGATGCCGTGGCTGAGGCGCTATGGAGAATGGTGAGGGAGTCCAGGGGTTCATGTGTCTCCTTCATCCCAAAGACACTACTTGAGCAATCTAATAGTAGTCTCAAGAATAACATGCTGCCGGTTCTATTTACGTTGGTTAAGCATATATTGGATAACCTAGTTAAAAATGGATTACTTGAAAAAGATGATTCAAGAAGCATTGTTAGGTACAGGATCTGTAAAAAAAGCGAGCTATGGGCATTATGCAAGGAAAGCGATTCCCCAAAGAAAATAGCTCAATTAATAAGGGATCTAGTGGAGTAATCTCAATCAATTCAATTAATAGCGACGAAATAGTAGGGCGGCTTCCTAATGCTTACTCTTTACGTTTATTAATAGATCTAGGGCTGCTCCCTTCATCCTTTGCTTTTCCCTTTGGCCATGTGCTAGGATAAATGCCTCTCTCCATGATGACCCTAGTGGGTTTAGCTACTATGCCCTTGCTCATGCTTAATAATTCGCCTGTGGATACAGTGGCCTTCCCTAATGCCACTAATTCGCCCTTCAATGTTACTATAGCCACTGCCCCGTCTCTTTCCACGCCGTCCTCAACCCTAGCCACGCCAGGCGCAGCGAGCGCGGCTCCGTGCGCTATTGAATCAACGGCTGAGTCCCGGATGAATATTCTAGGTAGGTGCCTCACCATGTACTCCACGGGCTTTATTATCTTTCTCATGAGCGTCTCATCTCCATAATGTTTCCAGAGATATATTGCGTCAGCTAAATCGTGCAGCGTGATAGCCTCATCCTCCTTAAAGCAACCAACTCGTATTCTTCGTAATTCACGCATATTAGCTCCAACCCCCAGCACTTCCCCAATGTCGTAGCATAGCTTCCTAACGTATGTGCCTGCCTCCACATTTGTGTCAAGCAATATATACCTTCCATCCCTCTCAAGCATTTCCAGTGAGTATACGTGCCTAGTCCTTAGTTGCCTCTTCACCGCGCTCTTGACTGGGGGCCTTTGATATATTTCCCCAATGAATTCCCTCAGCACGCTCTTTATCTTATCATCACTTGCATCTCCATGCAGCATCATTACTGCAACGTACTCCTTGGACTCATGGGATATGCCCTGGAGCACCTTAGTGGAGTCTCCTAAGGCTACGGGAAGCACGCCGGAAACGCGTGGATCAAGGGTCCCAGCATGTCCAGCCCTATCTAAGTTAAGCATCCTCTTTATCCATGAGACAACTTCATGGCTGGATGGGCCCCTCGGCTTATCTAGCACTATGAAGCCTCGCTTCACGTGATCCTGTATGGATCGTTTCTCCGGGTAAATGCCATACTCATCATTAGTTCCTTCATCTATCTTTACGTGGATCCTCCGCTCGGCATTGCACTTCTCTATGTTCACCGTTAACCCATAGGGGGCCTAAATTTAAGCGTTAACAACTTCTCCAATTCAAATACAAGCATGGTGCTTAATCAAGGACTGGTATTAGGTAATGGTGGTTAAGTTTTTTAATTGATTGGCTTTAGGCTACTCATGAGTGTAGTTAATATAAATAAGAAGGCCAGCGTAATGCTTGACGAATTAGTGAAGGACTTATCTAGAAATGATTTGCTGCTGTTGGAGAGGCTTCCCCACGTTAGAGAAACCGAGAGATATAGGGATGTGATTCTAAACACGCTGAGGGAGTTTCACATATCGCTGGTATTGGTTAGGCTTGTCTTCAGTGATGGCAAGGTCAAGGGGTACTCATTCTTGATTAGGGGAAATGGAGATATAGGGTCATTGCCTACAAGCGGCAGCGTAGAGGGTTTCATAGTGGAGCACGGCAAGGGCAAGTCCGTTAAGTACGTGTATGAAACCGAGGAATTCCTAGGCGGCTCGGAGCTTGGGGAAAGAATTAAGGCATTTGCCGATATGTATAGAAAGGCCGAGGAACGGCTCACTGAGCTGAGGTTTAGGGAGGCCTATAGGGAGAAGGAGGCATTTTACTTGCCTGAATAGCCATGGATCCATTTCAGCAAAAGAAGAAATCATTTATGGAGCGATTGGCTAGAGAGGCTGAGATGGGTAGAGTTGACTTTGACCTAATCGATGTATTGAATGGCATTAATTCCCTGCCCAATTACTATACCACCAGTAGTTGTAGTGGTAGAATAATGATAGCTAAGGCAGAGCGGCTAGGCTTCGCCAAGTCAAATAACCTCTTCAGCTTCGTCGCTAAGTGGCATAGGCCAATAACCGTTAGCGAGGTGAGCAGCATACTCATGGGATTAAGCAATGCTTGGCTTATGGTGAGGAGCGCTATTTTTCACGTGGTTGCGAGGAGCATGGAAGATGCCGAGCTTCTGCTTAGACTTGCCAGGATGGCCGGCTTCAAGCATAGCGGCATATCTACGGTGAGGGATTGGGGATACCTGGTTGAGTTGCTTGGGGAGGATAGATTAGATGTCCCTTTAAAGATCCATGATGTTAACGTGTTTAGTGATCTGGATCCTATAGTTGATGCCGCTAATGAGGTGCTTATCTTCGCAAAATTGAGGTTGGTTGACTTGATTAGATTAATTGAGAGGGAATTAATGAATGCGGATTACCCATTGATCAGGATAAGTAAAGTACCGTATAGGGCATTCAAGTCAAGCATTAAGTTGAATCAATGATGGCATTAATTCTCCCCATCTTCTGAGACACTAAATGTTAATAAATTAGTGCTTCATATTTAGAACCATGAATAGGGCAGTACCTATACTTATGATATTGGGCGGCTTACTCATGATTATAGATGGAGTATTGCTGGTGGATATATCGATGGATCCAGCAATTCTATCTCTCAATATGGTATATGTGGCGCCCCCCTCCCTGTACATGTACACTGGCTTACTTGAGGCTGTGGTCGGAATACTTCTAGAGGCGATATTCTTCGCGGTAATCATCACAAGACTTAATCATAGAGTCCTTGGATTAATTGGACTCCTCTTATCGCTAATATCGTTAATAGGCGTTGGCGGGTTCCTGCTTGGCTTCATTTTTTCCTCTGCAGCCTCCATAATGCTGATCAGGGAGAAGTAACTTACAAAACAAGCGGAAAGCCTCGCCCTTTAGGGCCGGGGAGGAGGTCAGTGTTTCTATGTTAAGCCTTGGATTAGTGAAATAAAGTTTATTAAGTCGCTGGTTCCGTACTTATCATGGGTTCGCATGGTTCATTAACAAAGGCTGGAAAAGTCAGAAGCCAGACGCCTAAGGTGCCGGCTAGGCCGCATAAGAATCTAACCCCTAGGCGCAGAAATTCACGGAACTATACAAGGAGAATACTGAACGCTGAGAAACAGCGGCAATGATGCGTCTCATTATGCAATTCTCCATTAAAATCATTCGCTCATTCATTGGTTTCCCAGCCCTTATCATCGTGGAAGCCGCGCTAATAGGATTAAATAGGTCCAGCTAGAGTGCTTACTATAGATGTCATTTAGGTCAATAATAGATGTAATGGAGTATCAACAAGATATTAGGTTATTGGCGTCCAGGGATATACCTGAAGTACGGGCCGGCGATTACAAAATAGGGCCGCTCAAGGCCGGCGACCCGATTCGCGTGCCGCCATCAGTAGCATTATTCCTAATAAGCAGGGGTTTTGCGCAATTAATTCAGCAGGACTTCCTGTCGCTCGAGGATTTAAGGAAGATCCACTGGAGGGAAACCAAGTCGTTAAATGATTTGCAGGAATTGGATCGAGGCTTTTATGTAAGGGCTAGGCTGAGCATGGCTCAATTAGGGGAACAAGAAGCTAAGCAGTACGAGCAGACATTAAAGGAATTGGCCCAGGCCCGGTTACGGAAATTGCTTAATACAGTTGCCGTATCCCCCTCATTAGTGGATACTAGGGAGTACCTGGATAAGTTACCAATAGAGGAGGAGGCCATTGTGAGAGAGGTAAGTAGAATAGCGAGGAGCTGGGTTGAGTCCATGGTGATCACCAGTGATTGAAGAGAAGGAGTCAATTAATTTCGATGATTTAGTCGAGAAATTTAAGTCATTACTTGAGTCTGACGAGAAGTACTTGAACGAAGTGAGCACAATGATAATAAATAGGGAACGATCCCTCGTTATAGATTTCAATGATTTAATATTAAATCATAAGGAATTAGCTGACCTATTGATTGATTCGCCTAACTTAGCCATAGATGCGGCGTCAAATGCGGTTAAACGAATGGTGACCGAAAGAGATCCAGAGTATGCGCGTCAAGTAAGTAAGTTCCACGCCCGCTTCAAGATGCCTCAGACCGATAAGCTAAGCCTACGAAAGCTCCGCAGCGATCAAATAGGGAGATTCATAGCCATAGAGGGAATAATATTGAGGCAAACACCGCCCAAGCATTTCCTAGTCAAGGCCACTTATAGATGCACTCAGTGTGGGTTCGAGCTTGAGGTGAATCAGACCCTTAGTTCCTTTGTCCAGCCTCCAAGGAAATGTCCGCGCTGCGGCGCTGTGAATACCATGGAATTAACATCAGAGCGAAGCGAGTTCATTGATTGGCAAAAAGTGATAATACAGGAACGATTAGAGGAATTACCATCAGGGCAGTTGCCGCGCAATATGGAGGCGATATTAATGGATGATCTAGTGGATAGAGTTAAGCCAGGCGACCGCGTCACGGTAACCGGCATACTTGAGCTGGATATGTCAGAGTTAAGGAAGTTAAGGCCCCCCATATTATCCAGTTACATTAATGTGAACTATATTGAGAGCATGCAGAAGGACTTCGCTGAAGTTGAGATAACGAGCGAGGACGAGGATAAGATCAGGGAACTAGCGGCCATGCAGGACGTGAGGGATCGCATAATCAAGTCAATAGCTCCATCCATATATGGAATGACTGATGTAAAGGAGGCAATAGCGTGTCTCCTCTTCGGCGGTATTCCGAAGGAGTACCCTGACGGCATAAGGGTTAGGGGCGACGTACATTTATTGTTAATAGGTGATCCCGGCGCCGGAAAGAGTCAGCTCCTCAAGTTCGTGAGCAAGATAGCGCCTAGGGCTGTTTATACTAATGGAAAGGGATCCACCGCCGCGGGATTAACGGCAGCCGTTGTCAGGGACAAGACTACTAGCGAGTTTTACCTGGAGGCAGGCGCATTGGTTCTGGGCGACATGGGGGTAGCCATAATTGACGAGATAGATAAAATGGATGCAAAGGATCGAGTGGCCATGCATGAAGCAATGGAGCAGCAAACCGTTTCCATTGCCAAGGCCGGAATAGTTGCCACCCTCAATGCTCGCGCCTCCGTTCTAGCCGCCGCTAATCCAACATTTGGCCGCTACTTGCCTAATAGAACCGTGGCTGAGAATGTTGATCTCCCAGTCACGCTTCTCTCTAGGTTTGATTTAATATTTATTGTGAGAGATGAGCCGAATGCAGAAAAGGATAGAAATATAGCTACCCATATAGTGAAGCTTCATTCAAATGATATTCTGGATGCGTACAGTAGGGACATAATTAAGCCAGATCTTCTCAGGAAGTACATAGCATACGCCAGGAAGCATGTGAAGCCCATATTAACTAAAGAGGCGCAGGAATTAGTGACTCAATTCTATGTTCAAATGAGGAGTAAGTCACAGGAGCCGAATTCTCCTGTTGCAATAACTGCGAGGCAATTGGAGGCGCTGATAAGGCTCGCGGAGGCCGAGGCCAAGATGAGGCTAAGCAGTACAGTGGATAAGGAGGACGCGGAGAGAGCGATCTCCCTCTTCCTTAAGTTCCTGCAGAGCGTGGGCATAGATGTTGAGACGGGTAAGGTTGATATAGACGTTATAATGACGGGCAAGCCGCGTAGTTCCCAGGAGCGAATGGCAGTGGTTTTAGAGACCATTAGTAAGATGGAGGAATTAAATGATGGCAAGCCGGTGAAGATAGAGGATGCGCTTAGGGAAATAGAGGAGAGAGGAGTGGATAGGGCTGCCGCAGAGAAATTGATCAATATGCTTATGAAGAATGGAGAATTATACGCCCCGAAGCCGGGCTACGTTAAGAAGGTTCACTGAGCTCATGCAGAGGAGCAAACCTAGCCCTTTAGAGCGAGGAGGAGGTCTGGTTTCCCTCTTAATAGAAGCTCCATGGAGTGGATGGGGCTGGTTTCTTACATGTCGAGTTCAATGCCTACCTTGCCTCACATAGAGATTTCTATTATGAATAGATAAACGCCATATATTGATACAGCTATGAGCGAATTATTACTTTATTTTACCGCTTACTTTCAGCTTGCAATATTCATATAATGCATCATACATGTGGAACTGTTTCTCCATGTTTTCATGATCGTTTTTTGAAATTTCCCTGAAACCTATTGCTGCTGCTTTCAATCCAGCGGATTCCGGCGGTGGATTAAAGGGATTATGGGCATCTGCCCCTCTTACGATTTTTGCAAGCTCTAGCAGCGCTGGATCATTTAATTTATATTTCTTTATTAATGCGTCAAATGTGACATATTCCACTCCATTCTCGACATAGTGATTCAATTCAGCCCCACTCGTATCGAAAGGTATAGCGCCTTCTTTTTCCGCAACCTTTAGGACCTCCTCTTCCGGTACAAAGATGAACTCCGCCTCCGGATCAATGAACTTCTTTATCAGCCAAGGACACGCAATCCTATCAACCATGGCCCTCCTCCTAGTGACCCACTTCATGCCATTATGAATCTTCCAGACTAATTAAATGTTTCTATCTCCTTTTAACATTATATTGATAAAACGAACGGCAAACTTCGCCCTAAAGGCGGGGAGGAGGTCAGTATGTGCAAAAAGGCGAAACCAATCCCAAGGGACTTGTTTCTCCATTATCTTCATTAATTATTATGATTAAGCATGGATGTGAATCGCGTAATTGATATTTATAATAGAAATTAAAATAAAGACTGGAAAACGGGAATTTTTCACCTTAGGGCAATTAGTGTTGCCATGAAGTGTTTTGGATGGGAAAGTTTTTAAATAGTTGGGTCATCGATTGATTCATGGTTAAAGTATTCGATGTTGGTAGGATATGCGTTAAGACCAGAGGCCGGGAAGCTGGTAAAATGTGCGTAATAGTTGATATAGTTGATGACGATTTCCTCTTGGTAACTGGACCAAAGCAGTTGACCGGCGTCAAGAGGAGGAAGGTTAATGTAAAGCATGTGGAGCCAACTCAATACAAGGTAAATATAAGCAAGGGAGCCAGCGATGAGGACGTAATCAAGGCAATAGAGGAAGCTAAATTAACTGATGTAGTTAAGCAAGGAGTAAAGCCCAATCTCTACTTGATACCCACTACGCAATGAATTGCCTGAGCTTATCTTAACAAGGGATTAAGGGGAAATGTTTCCCTGCAGAAGTGGAGTTAAGTGATACCTAATATTTGTCGTTCCTCATTTATATACTCGAAGCCTCCTCCGGCTGTTTAGAGTCGGGAAGCGGAGCTACTGATCCCCTCTTGCCCTAAAGAGCGAGGTTTGTGGTTCTCCTCATCATTCCCTTAATTAAGAATGAGGGCTAGCGTGTTGTTTAGGAAGCTATTGGGTAAATGTTTGGCTTTAGCGATTAAAATTTAAAGGCTCCCCATTTCTTACCGTATCGTTATGTCACAGATAAAAATAGAAGATGTCAAGACCATGTTTGAGAGAACGGGGTTGCATAGCCATATAAAGGGATTGGGGGTTAAGGACGATAAGGTTCAATTCAATGCCGACGGCTTTGTGGGGCAAGTAGAGGCTAGGGAGGCTGCCTATTATGTGGTTAAAATGATTAAAAATGGAAAGTTTGGCGGAAAAGCAGTGCTAATAGTTGGCCCACCGGGCACAGGCAAGACCGCGTTGGCCATAGGCATAGCGAGGGAATTAGGCCAAGACACGCCATTTGTCCAAATGAGCGGCGCCGAGATCTACAGCATGGAGATAAAGAAGACCGAGTTCCTCACCAGGGCACTGAGGAGAGCCATAGGGGTCAGAATTAAGGAGTGGCGAAGGGTTTACGAGGGCGTAGTTAGGAACGTGGATTACCAATATGGCAAGCACCCATACAATCCATATGCCCAAATCCCTAGAGGTGCAACAATAACATTGAAGACAAAGGATGAGGAGAGAAGGCTCAGGGTGTCAGCGGAAATAGCTGAGCAACTAATCGAGCTCGGCGTTGAGGACGGCGATGTCATAATGATAGACGAAGAAACTGGTAGAGTCCTTATTCAAGGAAGGGAAAATAATGGTGGAGAAACATATGATATCGGCATCAAGAGACGAGTTGATATACCCAATGGCCCCATATACAAGGAGAAGGAGATCACCAGGTTCTTCACTTTAAATGATCTCGATATTTATCAAGCCAAGCAACAAGGCCTCATGAGTGCAATGCTTTTTGGGTTTGCATCTGAGGAGAAGGAAATACCAGGCGAGGTTAGGAGGGCAGTAGACGAGTTCGTGGTTAAATTGATAAATGATGGAAAGGGCGAATTGATTCCTGGGGTCCTCTTCATAGATGATGTGCATATGCTTGACATAGAGACTTGGGCCTACTTATCGAGAGCTATGGAGAGCGAATTAAGTCCAATAATAATAATGGCCACTAATAGGGGCGTGACCAAGATAAGGGGCACCGATATTGAGAGCCCCCACGGCGTGCCTCTGGATATGCTTGATAGATTAGTTATAATTAGGACGAGGCCATATAACGCCGATGAGATCAGGGAAATACTGCGCATAAGGGCTAAGGAGGAAAGAGTTGAGTTGGGCGTCGATGCAATAGAGGAATTAACGAAGCTCGGCGTTGAGGAGAGCCTTAGATATGCAATTCAGTTACTAGCTCCCACGCAGCTCAGAGCATCCGAGATGGGCCGCAAGGAAGTGACTAAGGATGATATAGAGTACGTTAGGAAATTATTCCTAGGCGTCAAGGAGAGCGTTAGGTATGTTAAGGAGTATGAGAACTACTTCCTAAAGTAGTGAATTACCCCATCCCCTTAAACCCCCGATAGGATAAAATTGATGCAAGCATAAGGCGTATCCAATTAAATTATAAATAAGCAAATCCACTTGCTTAATATGCCCCTTAACTTAATAAACGTGAAGAGGGGTATTAAGTATAGATGCAGTAAATGCGGCTTCAGCACGCCAGCCATGACTTGGATGTGGCGCTGCCCTCATTGTGGTCATCCCCTTGATCTAGACTTTGAGACCAGAAAACCGAAAGCCGCCACCTCTAGGGAACTACTTAAGGTGATTCCAGTTGAGAAACCCATAAATCTTGGAGAGGGCTTTACGCCCCTCATTAATGCTGGAAATTACATAATTAAGATGGAGGCTCTGAATCCAACTGGCTCATTTAAGGATAGGGGATGGAGCATAGCCGCATCAATAATGGATGCGTTAATGATAGAGGACTCAAGCGGTAATGCTGGAGTATCGCTAGCTGCGTATAGTAGGGGAGCAGGCATTAAGTCAAGGATATATGTCCCGGCCACTGCATCTCCATCTAAGAAGAGCTTAATGCGGCTCCTAGGCGCTGATGTAGTTGAGGCGCAAAGCAGATCAGAGGCAGCTAGGTTGGCATTAAATGATAGGGATGGGGTATACGTTGGCCACTCCTGGAATCCATTCTTCCTGGAGGGCACTAAATTAATAGCTTATGAGTTGCGTTATCAATTTGAAGCCGTGGAGTCAGTGATACTGCCATTGGGTAACGGCACCCTCCTCCTCGGTCTATATAAGGGCTTCAAGGAAATGATTGAGGAGGGCTTAATGAAGGACATGCCTAGGTTAATTGCAGTGGAGGCCCAGGGGTATTGCTCCGCATTCACGGCCTTAACTGGGCGTAATTGTTTCCATAGGGCCACGCTGCCCGAGGGCATTATGGTCAGTGAACCGCCTAGGCTCGACCAGATAATTGCCGCCATTAAGGAAAGCGGTGGGGACATAGTTCTAGCCGGCGATGATGATGTGGTAACTGGCTTAAGGATGGCTCTGTCGCTTGGACTAGTGGTGGAGCCAACGTCCGCAGTGGTCTTCGCCGTTAAGCCCAGCACTGGGGCTGTATATATAATGACAGGCTCTGGATTAAAGATGATTGATGTTATGCAGCGATTATTTCCGATTCAGTGAGCCAACTCATTCACTGCCTTGACGACATCATCATATGGCGGTTCTTTTCCAGGATCATCGGAGTACCACACGTACTTAATGGTGTGATCAGGCGCTATTATATAGACGGCTCTCTTTGCCAGGTACCTAAGACCAAGGAGGCTAGGCAGCACGACATCATAATCAGCTATTACTGTCTTATTGAAGTCGGATGCAAGAGTGAAGTTTAGCCTATTCTGCTCCTTAAATGCCTTTAGTGAGAATGGGGTGTCAACGGATACGGCTATCACGTTGGCCTTCGCCTTCTCCAGCTTAAACATGCTGTCCCTGAATGTGCAGAGCTCCTTGGTGCATACGCTGGTGAATGCTCCAGGGAAGAAGAGCAGCACCACGTACTGCCCTTTCCCCAGCACATCGTATAGATTCACCTTCTTTAGATCCGTGTCAAGCAATTCGAAGTTTGGAGCTTGGTCTCCTATCTTTAGAGGCATGGTAGGGTCCCATACTTGCATCATTTAAATATTTCATCCATGACCACTTAATTCGCTCATTGCCTCACTTGCCTATGCCGTCGATGGGTCCCGGGCTCCAGTGATTTAATCATGGAATCGATTCTCCTCAGTTCCGAAATCAGGTTCACGGCCTTATCCGGGTCAGGCGCACCGCTTTTCCTTAATTCCATGATGAACTCATGAACAGTGTTTCCCCTTAGCCCCAAATTCTTCAATTCATCAATAACATGTTGGCGATATTCATGTAGAAGCTTATTCGCGGGCTCTATGTAGAGCAATGAGAAATTGTCATCCTTAATTAGATCCTTTTCTCCGGTTCTGGCCCTGGTAAATGAAATGCGAGCCGCTTCCCGGCTCATCTCAATATATTGCCTTTTTCCCTCATTAATTAGCCTTTGTAAATTAGCTTCATGCTGCGCGCCCCTTTTTCCCTGTCCCAAATTCATCATTACTGCAATCAATGGCGTCACTTTAAGCCTCACAGCAGCTTGAAGAACTGTTGGTTCTCTCTTTGTTGAGATCATCATATAATCATTAACTAAGTTATGAAGTATTGGATCCCTGGGCGTCTTAATGGTTCCCCCACCATAAAGGGTTCCAAGCCAATTATATTTCTGCGATAATTGCTTCCTAACTCTTTCTATGCCCCTCCAATTAATTGCTCCATCCCTAATGAATCCCAATTCCCCTAGTTTTCTAATGCTATTTAAATCCCCGGCCACTGCTTTTGAAGCAGCATGTAGAATCTCTATCTCTGACTTACTTATTTCGTTTATTCTAGCAGCTATGGCGTACCTAATGAATCTGACAAGCAAGTCTCGACTCCTTAACACAACTATTGACGAATTACTTGCATACATGTATGAATAAGTATCATTAAGTAACCTAATACGGAGATCCCGTGGGCTCCTCGACATTAAGGACCACGTGACATATCTTGATGTGATATCACTGACGCGTTCGCTTCTTGGATTGCTGGCGTAGGCCTTGCCCATGGCTCCATCCCGCATAAGCGTCAATGTGGTTCCATCCATTGCCCGCCTCATTCTAGTAGAGGTCAATAAGTACCTATGTAGCTCGCCTCGCCTAGATCTGCCCCTTAAGGTACTTAATCGTCGCTCTCCTGCAACTATATTTTTACCGGTTAATCGCTTCATCAGTTTTCTCGATATCGACGTTGAGCCATAGGATGGCTTAAACAAGAATATTATGGATAATTCATAGAATAAGCCATTAACTAGCGAGTATATCGCCGTGTCGATTGCCGTGGGCATTCCTAAGACGAAGGCCAGCGCATTAATCGCGCCAAATAAAGTAGTGGAGTACACCATTACCTTAACCACGAATAAACCAAAGATGTTTGGCATTGACCTTAATTGATTCTCTAACCAGCGTAGATTAGCGGTGCTAGCCACTTCATAATAATCACTCAACTCAGTAGTGTAAGCTATATTAACGTGGTTATTCCCTATGCCTCCTGGTCCCCACCCATATAGCCGAGAACCCATAATAGTTATGCTCACCGGCATCAGGATCGTCTGGTTCTCCTTATTAGTGCAAGTAATGATGGCAATGCGTTGAGTCAAATCGCTGGGCGGATTCGGCGGGGGCATTATCACCGAGTTATTAATATTGAGTTGATTGGCTATATTCTCATAGAAACTAGATAATTTATTGAGGAGGGGCTTCACTCTTGCTTCCTCGTAGACATCACTATCATTCAATATGTGATTACAGCCATTTATTGTTATGTTGGATCCATAAGTCCAAAGAATCCAGCGCTGAGTTTCATTGGGTTTAAGCGATTCAACCCAACTTAGCGTAACGTAACCGGCTCCATCCTTATCCACGTATGTTGGTTGCGTGGAGTTCAGTAGTTCCCAAGCGCCAACTACTTGGTCCCCATTGATCACCGGATTAAAGGGAGGCTCTTGCAATATGACTTCCCGAATGCCATTAAGCGATTTAATCACTATGTTGGTATGTACCTTTAGCCATAAGTAGTATGATGCATTAATCGTTATTTCGCCGCTGGGCACGGGCGAAATGGAGGTCGGCGTGTATAGGATGAGTTCATGTCGCCCTATGTAACCGGTGAGAAGCCAATACTTGCCTCCAGCCGTGTATAGCAGATCCATCGGTTCCTGGGACGGTATAGCAAAGCTCAAATTAAATGATGGGGGCCTCAATCCCTGAATCGATGCAGCCGCTATGTTTGTTGAGAGTTCGGCGGTCAATGCAATGACCAATAGCGTAGCGCCTATTGTTCTCGTCTTGCCGATCAGCATTAGGGGGAGGGCGATCGCGATGAGGAAGGGGGATACATTGATCGCTATGTATGCTATCTCAATGGTTGTATTGAATACGGCTAGCATTACTTGGCTTAGATGAATGGCTGTGTATACTATGAATGATAATGGGTCAAGGAATTGCCCCACCGCCTCGAGGCCATAATAATACTGTTGGATCGGCACATTGGCTCCAGCCAATATTACCGTGGCTATTATGTTGCGGGCAGTTAATGCCACGGCGAGCGCTAATCCCATTGATGTGGAGGATCTATATATGGTTAGCCAAGCATCACGCATATATGTGAACTCGAGAATCGGATTTTGCGGCGTCGAGGGATTAATTAAGTTAATTGTGAGGGGCATTACGGCGAAGAATATGTATGAAGCTGCTATGAGTAGGATTCCCCTTTTATTTAATTGCTTACGCCAGAGCCCAATTATTATCACCATGCTTGTCTCTATGCCTATGGCGAGTTCCTCAAGTTGCATGGTTGGCTATCTCTATGAATGGTGAGATCAGCAGCTTCTTCATCATTAGCAGGGTCTCGGCTCCTGGATTAATGTTGGCTCCAAGCCCATTGGCGATATAGAACATGACGTACATTAAGACATAGAACGTGGATATCCCTATGAATATCCATTTAAAGTTATTTATTGCCTCATATAATCCGCTCATTCGACCCCATGATGTCATGCTTAGCTTTGATTCGAATATTTTATAGATGCCGGCCAATATTAGAACCCACATGCTCAGCCCTCCTATTATGGATATTATGTTAAATGCATCGCTTAGGAATGGCATTATCAAGTTATTCTCTATGGATTGTGGATTAATTCCGCTTGAGTTAGTATAATTCCCGCTGGCGTGGGCCAGCGTAGCTATGGATAGAGCCATTATTAGAATGGCTATTAGTGTTCTCCAAAGCATTCTCCATTCACGATGGGCAGATATTAATTCTTTTATAGCATGGAGTTTTGAATTTATGTTTAAAATAATGGAGAGGCACCGTGATTTCCCATTTCAGTACACTCATTAACTCCCATTCGAGCCTAGGTTTGTTTCTCCAGCTCTATCAGGACATGATTCTTCAATGGCCCTCTTATTAACATGGCCCTAGCTCTGCCGCCCAATGCTTGTGGCGGTAATGATTGTGTAAGCCATCTAACATCTTCACTGCTTAATTCGTACTTAGAGGATATTGTTGCAACGTAAGGATCGGGTCCCGCTAGTATTATATTTAATGGAATGTTCTGGATGGCCTCGCTCGATATGTCGCCTAATTCCTGTGTCACCAGGAATATGCCTAATCCGAACTTCCTTGTTCCCCTGATATATAATTCTATTAATCTACTGGATAATACATAATATGCCTCATCAATCACCAGCACGCGCTTAACTGCGGGATCGCTTCTTAATATATAACCATATATGTGATCGATCAACTGCATCATGAGGAACCTAGTTACATCTGGACTAGTTATGACTCCCTTAAAGGTTAGGACGGTGGGTTTATCGCATGCATCCTCTATGTTGATATGCTTGGCATTATTGATGGACTCCCCTATTCTCTCGTATATGCTAGTTAATAATGTGCTGTTTGACGCATTGATCAGTCTCCGTATGCCGGTGGCCGTGTCTTTAATATCGCCTCCAGCATATGCCAGCTCAAGGTCCTCCATGATATGCTCAACTTCATCCACTCTAAAAGATGTTGAAATGGACTCGGCGATTCTGCTTATCCTCTCGCTTTGGGTTACACTGCCTAAATCAAAAATATTTATGATTTGCTTAGTTATATCTATCGTGTTCACCCCCTTTAATCCAGAGTACTCACCATGTGGATCGATTATAATAGGCATTATGCCTTTACTCATCATCCTGATCAAGAGGGTCTTCATGGTCCATGTCTTGCCCATTCCAGTTGGTCCAATTATGATTCCATGCATGCTTGGAAGAAGTCCGGCATCCATGTTAATCTGATTTCCCTGCCTATCCCTGCCTATCCTAATGGAGTTACTTCCCCTCTCTTCCGATGCCTTGAATGGTAAATAAATCATTAAATCCCTCGTCAATCCATCATGCATGAATGCATCTGGCCTATTAAATACATAGGGCGGAGGCAGGATGTTAGTGAAGCCATCGTTTAACTTATCCACTGAAAGCACTATGAACTTAATGGGGGTCTCCCCCGAATTTAATCTGTCTATTACATTTCTCCACTTGATGGCATCAAAGTAGTACTTCCCCATTTCCTTGACTACGCTTCCCTCATTTGCCTTATGGTACATTTTCCTCGCTTTTCCGCTTAATTCCTGATTGCTTCGAATAATCACGCAATAATTGCCTATACCTTGTTGCGCCATCGATAATGATCTTCTCGCTTCATCATCCGTATCCTTAAAAAGCTCATCATTGCCATTCGATACATAATTAAAAGGTAGGCCTGAGAAAACCCATTTGCCTCTGATAAAGCCATAAAACAAGTAACCCAATATCGACGTGCTAATGAGTAGACCAGGTGATCCATATATTATTAAGTAGACCATGGGCGCTGTAATCAGTAATAGGTGTTTAGTCCTCATCTTTATGGCTCTTGCCTCATATAGTTCAGTTAATTCCTGATTGCTTAGCCTATGCCTTATTATGAAGTACTCGCTGATTACTCTCTCCATCATTAATAACTTAGTCCTTGTATAATTCATGTCATCCGCATTAATGCTCCGACTAAGTCTGATCAGTACATTTCCATTTATTACCATGAATGATATCATGGTTTCCTCATCCAATGCAAGCCTTTGAATGAGTTCAGTGACTAGGATCGAGTACTTGCTTCCACTTAAACGCTCGGAATTAAATAATGGTTCAACATTATAGAATACATGAATAATGCCGCCTCCAACATCATATACATAGTCGTTTTTGATGGAGATCAACGGCATTGCCTTATGCGTTATCGTATTCAATAGAAGTGGAATAGAATATTCCCAAGTAATCATCAGCAGCGGCGCTATAAATAGAATTATCCATCCATTAAATAATGCGGCAACATGTATTGCGGCGAGGGACAGGATGATTAACCGGAGCTTCCCATTCATGATGCATTACTTGAATAATTCATCCGGCAAGTCATCTATTGTCGTTAATTTAATATATTTATCTTTGTCCAAATCATTCTTGGCCGGTTTTCTACGGGGCAATTTAATGACGATGAGTTTATGTCCATGCTTCTCAGCGCTTAATTCATGTTCTATTAGATCATCGCTAGCTCCAAGATTTTTATAAGACTCCCTGACCCAATCCGCGTCGTACTTGCCTTGCTTCAAGTAATTCATTATTCCATCCTCATCGCGTCTCCAGAGCAATGCAATAATTATAGCTGGATTACCCTTATCGACTAGGCTGGAAACATCTCCAGCATCGTAGCCGTTCAGTACTTGATTAAGCATCGTAAGGCATTGTTGGAATAATTTTCCGCATTTCTTGGCTATGCCCTTGGCGTAATCACCTCTACCCACGCTTACAGTCTTGATCTTGGCCATTTTGGCGTACCCTATATTTCGTAGATCATGCGCCATTTTCTGATTTAATTCATCTAACTTTCTCTCCCTCATTGCGTGCACCTCATGGAGAGCCAAACCTGTAGAAAATTAGCTAGCTCCGGATCCACTTGCTTCACCTCATTCACTACATCATCTATGGTTATCTTTGATAGTATTTTCTTCGTTAATTCATCATCTCCCAGCAACTCTATGAGGTCCCGAGTTAACCTCATTGCTCTCCTAACTCTACTATCCGAGTTCCTCTCCTTTGGATTCTCCTTAACCTCATCCCCCAACACATCGCTCAGCCTGCTTAGTCTCTCCTGTCTATTCGGTATCACAATTTAACACCCATTAATTGCTCCACCTGCTTTGCTATTTGCTTAGTAACGCCAGTTATTGCTGGCCTAAATGAGCCTGACTTATAGTGCACGGCAAGCGATCCATTATTAGTATAATGACGTGCATAATGATCGAAAGGTATCTTCATGGTTTCGCCATTATTCATGTATTTCCTCGCATAGTCCACTAGCGGATCATTATCGATCGCTATCATGTTAACAATGGTATTCACTATGCCGTAGCCATCATAGAATCCCATGATTTCCTTATAGAGCTTAGTTAACGAATCAATGGATGACTCGCTTGGCTCCATTACCAAGTTAACTATATCCGAGAAGGCAATCAAAGTATGGTGAATTGTCTTCTCCATATTCGCTGGAAAATCAATCAATATTAATTTGACTCCATTCCTCGATAAATCTATGACTAATTTCTCGAATCGAGCCGCCACTATGTGCCTATTGACTCCGAAGAACAGGAAATACTTCTGGGATAAGTCGCCCGGCGGTATTATTGATACGTTCTTATGCTCCTTCGATTCATGCGCCTTATAATTAGCGCCAGTTGCTAAATAGTCTAATATGCCGCCATCATTATCTATCCCATGAAGCTTGCTCACAGTGTTGTTACCGTCAAAGCCCAGATCTATTACTGTGACTGAGGCATCCAATATTGCCGCCATATTGGCAACTATTGTGCTCTTGCCGACGCCGCCCTTTGAGCCGCTCGTGAATGAGACCACCTTCGCGCTTGGCCGTATCATGGCCTCATCGCTTCAGTTAAATATTAATATCTGCCGTATGATGGGAACTAACAATTAATTGAAATATGGATCACGTTTGAAAAGATTTATTAATAGACTAGTTATCAATGTAAACATAATGTCATCTCATCGTTCAAGAAAAAAGAAGGAGGAATTGGTTTCCCAGAAGGCCTTGGAGCATGAATTAGTGCCTAAAGCTGAACTAGTTCCAATGGAGGAGGCTAAAGCGCTATTGAAGGGACTTAATGTGGCGCCTTGGCAATTACCGTGGATAAGGTCGCAAGACCCATTAATAAGGGCGCTCGGTGCAAAGCCTGGTAATGTGGTTAGAATATACAGGAAATCGCCCACCGCGGGAGAAATGGTTTTTTATAGGATAGTGGTGTCGGGTTGATAGTAATGAAGAAGGGCAACCTAATACTTCCTTATTTAATGAGGACTGATGATTCTCAATCATTTCCATCAATTAACGATAGATGGACCATTGTTGAGTCCTATATACGGGAGAATGGATTGGTGCGGCATCAAATAGATTCGTTTAATGATTTCCTAGACAATAAGTTACAGAGAATGGTTAAGGAAATGGGCAGCGCTGAAATGAACATAAAGGGAATCTCATTGATAGTGGATAAGGTGGAGATAGGCAGGCCCAGGGTAAAGGAATCCGATGGAATCGAAAGCATAATTTATCCCATGGAGGCTAGGATGAGGAATGCGACGTATGCCGCCCCCATGTATATGCGGATGATGCTCGTGGTGAACGGCGAGGAGTATCCAAGTGAGAGGGTATACATAGGCGACATGCCTATAATGGTTAAGTCCAAGTATTGCAACTTAACTGGACTAAAGTCCAGCGATATAACTAGGAAGCTCGAGGATCCAGATGATCCTGGCGGCTACTTCATAATAAATGGAAGCGAGAGGGTAGTAGTTGCGCAGGAGGATTTATCGTTGAATAAGCCAATATATGAGATAGATCAACGCGGTGGAACCAAGGTATATATGGCTACGATAGTCTCCATAGGTCCCGGCTATAGAACCAAGGCCACTGTCGAGCTGCACAGGGATGGCGTGATTTACGTTCAATCAGTGGGTCTCTCAATAAAGTTGCCGTTCCCAATAGTGATGAAGGCGCTAGGCATTGAAACGGATCAAGACATAGTAATGGCGATAAGCGATGATCCGGACATCCAGAACGAGTTAATGGCGTCACTGGAGAAATCCAGCCAAGTGGCTGCTACCATAGATGATGCGCGGGACTACATTGGTGGTAAAATAGCTATAGGCCAATTAAGGGAAATAAGGATTGAACGCGCATTATCCACACTGGACAAGTACTTCCTGCCCCACTTAGGTACATCGCCTGATCCTGAGATAAGGATGAAGAAGGCCCTGTTACTGGGGCAAGCGATAAAAGGTGTAGTTGAGCTTTACTTGGGTCGGAGGAAGCCGGATGATAAGGATCACATGGCTAATAAGAGGATAAGGCTTGTTGGTGACTTAATGTCCCAATTATTTAAGACTGTTTTTAATCAATTCATGCAGGACCTGAGAAGTCAACTCGAGAAGTATTATGCCAGGGGCAAAGTGCCTAACCTAGCCACCATAGTTAGGGCTGACATAATGACAGAGAGAATACGACATGCATTATCCACTGGTAATTGGGTTGGCAACAGGACCGGAGTGACTCAAATGTTGGATAGAACTAATTACTTATCTACGATCAGTCATCTACGCAGGGTATTATCATCTCTGGGCCGGGGCCAGCCTCACTTTGAGGCTAGGGATCTACATCCAACGCAATGGGGTAGATTATGTGCAGTTGAGACCCCTGAAGGCGCTAATTGTGGACTTGTGAAGAACATGGCTCTCCTTGCTTCGGTGACCGTTGGCGTTGATGAGAAGGAGGTTGAGGATATGCTTTATGAAATGGGCGTTATCGATATAATGACTGCTAGAAGAAACGGCATAAAGGGCAGTGAGGTTCTTCTAAATGGTAGGTTGATAGGCATTCATGAGGATCCAAAGCAGCTCGTGACTAGGTTAAGGGAAATGAGGAGAAGAAATGAGATAAGCAAGGAAATAAACGTAGCTTATATAGATGAATTACGAGAGGTTCGGGTCAACTGTGACTCTGGCAGGCTTCGTCGTCCTCTTCTGGTTATAGAGAATGGTAGGCTTAAATTGCGTCCGGAGCATATAGAGAATATAAGGAAGGGCATATGGACGTGGAGCGATCTCGAGAAGAATGGCATAATAGAGTACTTGGATGCAGATGAGGAGGAAAATGCATTGGTAACAATTAATTCAACAAGTGATTTAAGCAAGTTCACCCATATGGAGATATATCCATCAATTATGCTTGGCGCAATTGCCTCAATAATACCATTCTCTGAGCATAACCAGTCCCCCAGGAACATATATGAGGCGGCCATGGCGAAGCAATCACTTGGAATGCCGGCGTCTAATTATAGATATAGAATGGATTCAAGGGGGCATCTCCTCATTTATCCCGAGAGACCGCTTGTGACTACCAGAGGAGCTGAATTGGTTGGTTATAGCAAGAGACCATCTGGCCAAAATGCAGTTGTTGCCCTAATATCATATACTGGCTATAATATGGAGGATGCGGTCATAATTAATAAGGCATCAATTGAGAGAGGCATGTTTAGAAGCATCTTCTATAGAACTTATGAGACCGAGGAGATTCGTTACTCCGGCGGCGAGACGGATAAGATAGAGATACCAACTTCAAGCGTGAGGGGTTTTAAGGGCGCAGATGTGTATTCCCACCTAGATGAGGATGGCATAATAATACCTGAGGTCCTGGTATCCAGCAATGAGGTGCTAATAGGAAAGACGAGTCCGCCGAGGTTTTATGGTGCATTCGCGGAGGAGGCTCTTAAGAAGGAGAGGAGGGATTCCTCAATAACGGTCAGGCGAGGAGAGAGGGGCATTGTTGATAGGATACTGATAACGGAGAATAGCGAGGGGTATAAATTGATAAAGGTAAAGGTAAGGGAGGTACGTAAACCGGAGCTTGGTGATAAATTCGCTAGCAGGCATGGTCAAAAGGGAGTCGTCGGCATGGTTCTCCCCATGGAGGATATGCCATTCACAGAGAACGGCATAGTTCCAGACATAATAATTAATCCGCATGGCATGCCGAGTAGAATGACTATTGCGCAGTTATTGGAGGCAATAGCCGGTAAGGTATCATCCATGACGGGGCAATTAGTGGATGCCACGCCATTCGAGGGGGTCGATGAGAATACCCTTAGGAACATGCTTGAGAAGCTTGGGTTCAGGTGGTCTGGAAAGGAGGTAATGTATAATGGATTAACTGGAGAGAAGCTAGTTGCCGACATATTTGTAGGCGTTATTTACTACCAGAAGCTGCATCACATGGTTGCCGATAAGATACACACTAGATCCACTGGGCCAGTTCAGATACTAACTAGGCAACCAACGGAGGGCCGTTCCAGGGAGGGCGGATTAAGGCTTGGAGAGATGGAGAGAGACGTATTGATAGCTCATGGCGCCTCTGCGCTACTTCATGAGAGACTAGTGGAGTCAAGCGATAAATATACAATGTATGTGTGTGAGGATTGTGGTATGATTGCTTGGTATGATTACCATAAGGGTCGCCCTGTCTGTCCAATACATGGCAACAAGAGCAATGTTTCGAAGGTGGTGGTTCCCTATGCCTTTAAATTGATGTTGCAGGAATTGATTAGTTTGGGCATTTATCCAAAGATAGAGCTATCGGATTTCATAGAGGAACATAAGGCTGAGTAATATTTTTACTCCCTTTCCTTTATTTGCTTTATATAGAGGTTATATAATTCATAGAATCTCTTTTCGTGATCATCATAATTTATGAAGTACTTCTTCGGCACTTTATCATTGATTATCGGGATTCCCTCCATTTTCAGCAATTTCTTCTTTATATCGATTGCATTATTTATGAAGGGGTCATGAACCGAGTAGCCCCCTATATTTCCATCTGACTGAATAACTCTATGACACGGCACAATTATGGGTAATGGATTCTTTGAGAGAAGTAACCCAACGAGTCTCGGACTTATGCCGAGTAGCCTACCCATGGATGCGTATGAGGCAACTTTGCCGCGTGGAATGGCCAGTAATGATATCATGAGTAACCCCAACATATTGGCTGGCACCTCTATCATGCTTAGCAGCTCACTTTCGCTCGGCAGCTCAAGTCGTTGTTGGGATACTTCCCTAGCCAACTTAGCGCTAACTATTTTTCCATTCCCATTCCTACACATCTGCAATGAGTAGCCCAATCCATCCAAAGCAAAGTTAATGCATCGTTTTACCACAGTTGACTAACTAATAGTGACTGATTTATAAATCATTTTGCCTGACACCAAAAACATGGAGTGCACAGCCAGAATAAGGCTGAGATTTGCTGGAGTACTTAAGATATTTGCTGGAGATAATGAAATTAGCATGGAGGTGCCCTGCGGCTCAACAATTAGGGACTTAATAACTAAGTTAGGCTCCAGCAATCCGAAGCTTTTTTCTAGATTAATGGATGGAAAGGAATTGATGCCCGACATATATATAGCGATAAATGATATAGACATACGGCTACTTAAGGATTTAGCGACGCCGCTCAAGGATAACGATGTGGTTCTATTTCTATCATATATACATGGTGGTTGAGTAATGATGATCACGACCGATCTAGGGGCATTAAGTTACGAGGTGGTTACGATTGTTCTGGAAAGGAATGCGACTGAAAATGATTTAAAGAGAATAATGGAGTCAATAAAGGCCGATGTATTCATTGTTCTAAACGCATCAGCCGCGCCAGGGGATCTGGATATGCTTTATTACCTGTACTTTGCCCTCAGGTCCCACCTAAATGGAACTGGAATTGCGAGGGATCCCAATATGGAGGCAATAGCATTGAGCCAATGCACGCTTCACATAAATGATGCAGCGAAAAAGGCTTCGCCTGTGGGGCATCAAGTAATCACGATAGCTGCGTTGTCCAGGACCAGCGTCTCGATCGGTTATTTGGGAAGCGATAAAGTAATTGGTTCATCCACGCGGTTCAGGAAGAATTATTGTTCGAGGCAGTCCATTCTTCTTAAAATAATGGAAAAGTATTAATCCCCAAACAATTGGAGTTTTAGTTCTTATCTTTTCACTGTTTTCTACATGTGTTTTCTAGGTTTGGATGTGCCATTATATAGTGCAGCGCATCGGTTAATTAATGATTGATCATATATTTTTATTCTTAATATAATCATTAATATTCTATAATGTTAGAATATATTATATTTACTGAAAAATAATACTTAAAAATTAAGCAATAAATTTATTATTATGAGTAAAAATAATCTAAATATTAGATTTGATCCAACCAAAGGGATCCTGCCAAACCTGGGCGGCGCCTATTTCGCCGAATACCAGAAAGCCATGGATGATCCGGAAGCATATTACGGCGAGATTGCTAAGAAAGCATTGTACTGGAGGCGACCATGGAACAAATATGTTGAATACAGGGATCCAATTCATAAATTCTTCGTAGGTGGATTAACTAATTACACGTATTGGTTTGACATCCATGAGAATAGCTGGACTAGAAACAAGTTGGCGTATATATGGGAGGGAGAGCCCACCGATGATAAGGGCAATCCACTAGAGATCAGGCGATTCACATATGATGAGATGTGGCGAAGCATAAATAGGTTCTCCAAGGCCTTGCTTGATCTGGGAATAAGGAAAGGAGATAGAATTGGTATATATATGCCCATGGTTCCAGAGGCACTGATAGCCGCGTTCTCAGCTATTAGGATAGGCGCAATACATGTAATAGTTTTCAGCGGCTTCGGCGCAGAGGCGCTTGCCAATAGGTTAGCTGATTCTAAATCACGCATATTGATAACGGCCGATGGAGGATATAGGCGGAGTAAATTCGTTGATCTTAAGTCCACCGCTGAGAAGGCATTCGAGAAGGTTTCCACTCTTGAGAAAATGATAGTGGTGAATAGATCTGGGCGAAAAATCGACCTGAAGCAGGGACGCGACTTGGCATTTGATGAATTAATGGCATCCACTCCAAGCAATACTTATGTGGAACCAACCTGGTTAGAGGCCAATGAGCCTGTGTATATAGTATATACGTCTGGCACGGTGGGTAAACCTAAGGGCATAGTCCATACATCCACTCATTATGTATGGCTCTGGGCCAATATGTATTGGGCATTCGATCTAAATGAGCAAAATGTTAAGAAGGATGTATGGTTCTTCACCGGGGACTTCGGTTGGGCAGGGGGCCACTTCTTCACCATATATACGCCGCCCATGTTTGGATTAACGGCCGTATTCTACGAGGGCGCTCCAGATACTCCGGCGCCGGATAGGTATTGGTCAATAGTGGATCGATACGGGGTTACGGTTCTCTATACGTCTCCAACCGCCGTTAGGATGTTCATGTCGCAAGGCGATCATTGGGTTAAGAAGCATGATTTATCCACTCTTAGAATCCTGGGAAGCGTGGGCGAACCATTAAATGCCGAGGCGTGGAAGTGGTTCTATGAAGTGGTGGGTAAGGGTCGGTTACCAATAATAGATACTTATGGACAGACGGAGACCATAGTTCCCATTTTCCCACCATACGGTATAGATAAGATACCATTAAAGCCGGGCTCCGCAACGGTTCCCCTCCCAGCAATTGAGGCGGATGTAGTGGATGAGGATGGCAAGCCAATTAGGGGAGAAAAGGGTTACTTGGTATATAAAGTACCATTTAAGGCGCCAACGATATTCCTCACCATGTGGGGCGATGCCGATAACTTCGGTAAACCTGATTGGATTGGCGACCCAGCTCTAGTTAAGGCAACATACTATGAGAGATTCCCCGGCTATTACTACACCGGAGATGCGGCGTTGATAGATGAGGATGGATACTTCTGGTTACTTGGTAGGGCTGATGATACTCTTAAGATAGCTGGGCATAGGCTTGGAACCGCTGAGATAGAGAATGCGTTCCTTATGCATCCAGCCGTTGGCGAGGCCGCGGTAGTGGGGAAGCCCGATCAATTGCGAGGTGAAGTAGCGGTGGCATTCATAGTGTTGAGGCCAGGCTTCACCGCATCCCCTGAATTGGCTAAGGAACTAAAGGAGTCCGTGAGGAAGGCATTGGGTCCCATAGTTGTCGTGGATAGGGTGTTTTTCGTACCCAAGATACCGAAGAATCGAAGCGGCAAAGTGCTTCGTAGGGTTGTTAGGGCCCTTGTGAGGGGCGAGAATTATGGCGATGTCTCCACAATAGATGACTCATCATCAATAGATGAGATCAGGAAGGCACTGGACAGCGGCGGCTATTAGCGGCTTTCTCCGGCGCAAAAATATAAAAATACATTGATCTACTTCTAGATACTGATGGGAGTTAGGTTAACTACTAAGCAGTATTTGGTTCCAGTAATTTCGACAATGTTAATATGGGGACTCGAGTACTATGACATAATAATTTACTCCTCCTTGGCATATATAATTCAGCCCCTCTTCTTCTCAAGCTCCCCCGTGCTTGGATTATTAGAGGTTTGGTTTGCATTCGCATTATCCTACTTAGTGAGACCCATTGGTGCAGTATTATTTGGGCACCTCGGCGATAAGAGGGGGAGGCGATACACCACGATATTGGATGCTGGATTAATAGGCCTAGCCGCAATAGTGATAGGTCTCCTGCCTCCCTACTCATCCATAGGCCTAGCTGCGCCCCTGGCATTCTATGCCATGAGGCTACTGCAAGGTCTCTCCCTAGGAGGAGAAGCCGGGGGCGGCGCAACGTGGGCTATGGAAATGGCTCCAGCCCGGCTAAAGCCTATTCTAAATGGAATAATGTATAGTGGACTTTCATGGGCTGTCTTTCTCTCGTCATTCATGGTATTAGCTATTAAGGGGATCTTACCATCCTCTGCGTTCGAGGCATGGGGTTGGAGAGTAATTTACATATTTGGCGCGGTGCCTGCATTAATTGCATTGATAATACGACTAAGCGGCGTTGAGTCGCCAGAATGGCTTGAGGCCAAGCGGGTTGGTAAATTACCTAAGCTTCCTCTTGCCTCAGTGATGAGGAGGCATTGGAGGGCTTTACTTATAGTTATTTTGATAAATCTGGGATTAACCATGTATTACTACGGCGGCACCGGGTTCTGGAGTTACGCCATACCAAAACTAATAGCGCCTCACGCTGGGGTATCTCCATCAAGGGCGCTTGATTTTGCCTTGACCCTAAGCATGTATGGGGGTCTTGGAGCAGTGGTGGGGGAGGTGTTGAGTGGATTCATTCTTAACAAGATTAGTCCCCGCTCATTATTCATCTTATCCTCGATAGCATTAATGGCTATATCGCCACTTGGGGTTAATTTATCGTTCAGTTTTAATTCAATGGCTCCATTCATGACCCTAATAATAGGCATCTTATTCGGCTTAGCCGCGGCTCCCCAGACGCTTTACTTCACGTCGCTGTTCCCAGTTGAGGCGAGATGGAGTGGCGTGTCATTTGGTTGGAATATAAACGCTGCAATCGGGCCACTATCCACCCTCATGGTTCTAATGCTGATGCGTGGATCAATTAGTGCCGCCGCATTCGCTAGCTCAACTGTAATGATAATTAGCGCTGCATTAGTTGTGATTGGCGCGATTCCATCGGTGAAACGCTACGGTTAATGCATAATCGCCCGGATTAAATTCATCTTTCTCGCCAGATATACATTATCCATGAGAGAGAGGCAAGTCCTTTTAGAGGGGGATCCCATTAAACCCCACTTAACTTGATTAGGAAGGTGGATGGAGTATAGCTGTGTTTCCCTCGACCAGCTCAATGATTTAAGGATGATCATGTATGATCCCTTAAGAGGAATGCCGTGGCGGAAGTAAAAGCAAGGATAAGTCACGCCACGGGTAAACACGTTTACTTCTGCGCATCCTTTAAAACATGAAACTAATCTCCTTGATTGTGATGAGTCAGAGTTACTCGTATTAGGTGAAGAGAAAAAGGCCCATGGAGGCCGCTGATTCCATCTCAAGTTCTTCAAATAGTGATAAAGAGAATGCTAAACCTCGCCCTTTAAGGGTGGGGAGGAAGTTAGCTATACGGAAAATCAAGATAGTTGAAAACGCCATGAACTGCTCCATCCATAAGAATGGGGTCTCTTCTAGGCGAGGTTTTAATTAATGATAGTTCAATGTTTGTGCGGGGCTGGTTTTAGGTTTTATACTCACAATTCCACGCTCAATCATTTTAGGAGGGCGGGGTGGGAGCCGCCCGTGGTGCCCATGGAGCTCCGCCCACTACCCGTGACGATGCAGGCTGGGCGGGGAAGCGGGAAGCCCCTTAAGGGCGGGGTAGCTCACATTAAGTGGCATAATCTTTTAAAGAGTGAATGGCATTGCTTTTCTATGGCAAAGAAAGTAGTTAGTATTAGAAAGGTTCCCAGCGGCGATGTGAAGAGGGATGTAGTTAAGTCAAGGAATAAAACTACTAGGTGCGCTGTATGCGGGAAACCAATTAAGAAATCAAGCAGGCCATTTGGTGGCTATATTTGCGGTAATTGCCTATCCACAGCTATAAAGCTTAGCGTGTTGGTTTCTCAGTGATCCAAGCATGGGCGTAATAGCGATAAGTGGGGAAGCTGCCAGCGGAAAAACTACAATAGCTAAACTACTTGCTTGGCGACTTGGTTACAGGACTGTGTCCATAGGTGAGTTATTTAGGCGAGCTGCGCGAGAGCGAGGCGTATCATTGATTGAGTTACATAAGTTGGCCGAGTCCGATCACTCCATTGATAAAATGGTGGATTCATATACATTGGAGGAAGCTAAGAAAGGCAATATAGTAATAGAGGGGCACCTCGTTGCTTGGGTTCTTCGGGGAATCGCTGATGTTAAGATCTATCTAAAGGCCAGTGAGGAGGTAAGGGCCAATAGGTTAGCTGCTAGGGATGGTAGATCAATTAGTGATGCATTAATTGAGATAAGGAGCAGAGAGGAATCCAATAGGAAACGATATAAGGAAATCTACGGCTTCGATGTTCGCGACCTCTCCATATTCGACTTAGTTATAGATACAACCAGGATAGATCCACCAAATGTATTGGATGTAATAATGGAGTACGTTAAGCAATTAATAAGGTATCCGGCGCCATTATAATTACGCCCCCACGAGCAAACTAGTTCCCGATAGAGTATTAAACCCTTATTTTAATTGATGAATAGATGCTGGTGCTTGATCTATCGCTGCCAGACGTGCTTAAGTCATTTATAGCGGAGAAGCGCAATGTTAAGTCGCTATACCCACCCCAAGAAGAGGCAGTTAGGAGCGGCATATTTAATGGAGAGAACATAATCATGGTCACCTCAACGGCCAGCGGTAAGACATTACTAGCCGAAATAGCGGCGGTCAGCAACGTGTTAATGAATGATAAGAAAACGATAGTTACCGTTCCCCTTAAAGCATTAGCTTACGAGAAGCTCATGGATTTCAAGATATATGAGGAACTAGGAGTAAGGATAACGGCGTCCACGGGGGAATACGATAGCGACGATAAATGGCTTGAATCATTCGATATAATAATAACGACTTATGAGAAGTTGGATAGCATTTTAAGGCATAAACCCTCGTGGCTGGGGGATGTTGGTCAATTAATAGTGGATGAATTACACTATGTGGGGGACTCCGAGAGGGGCCCAATAATAGAATCAATAATATCTAAAATGCGAATGCTAGGCTTAACGCCTCAAATAATCGGGCTGAGCGCAACCATAGGAAACGCGGAGGAATTAGCGGCCTGGCTAGGGGCAAAGTTAGTTAAGACTAGTTGGAGACCAATACCGCTTAAGGAGGGGGTTTATCTGAGGCCAATCATATTGTTCAGCGATGGTTCTAAAACCAAGGTACATGACGTTGGGGAGCCAGTTACATCTCTTGTGCTTGATTCCCTGCAGAGCGGCGGCCAAGCCCTCGTGTTCTCATCATCAAGATCCGGCGCCGTCAAGATAGCAAAGCAATTATCAAGGCTAATATGTGACTCCCCAAGTAAGCTAATTGACGTAGATGCAGCATCACGTGTTGCCGAGGATATCAAGAAAGCATCCAGCTCTAAGTTATTGGGCGATGAACTTGCCCAATTAATAAGGTGCGGCGCCTCGTTTCACCATGCAGGGCTGGAGCTAGAGGTTAGGCGATTAATAGAGGAGGCATTTAGGGAACGAGTGATCAAGGTCCTTGCCTCAACAACCACATTGGCTGCCGGCGTTAACTTACCGGCTAGGCGCGTCATCATAAGTGATTACAGGAGGTATGAGGTGGGGGAGGGCATGCTGGATATACCTGTAATGGAGTATAAACAAATGGCTGGAAGAGCGGGTAGGCCTGGCCTGGATCCGTATGGCGAGGCCATCTTAATTGCATCAACTGAGAGAGAGGCCCATCGCTTGCTTGATCTATATATAAATGCAGAACCCGAGCACGTGGTTTCCCGCTTTTTCGTGGAGGAAAACATGGCCTTTAATCTGCTCTCAATAATAGCGAGCGGCTATGCCGATGATATGGATGGAATTTTCCAATTCCTATCAAATACATTAGCATATGCCCAATATAAGATAAGCAGCAACGTGATTCAACGCAATGTGTTGGTGAGGCGGGTTAACGACATGCTTAAGTTCCTTGTTGAGTCCGGCTTCATAGAGGAACGAAACGGCGAGTTCTCAGCCACTCCACTGGGGCTCGCCGTTAATAGGACCTACTTAGATCCATATACCGCCAATGATTATATAAGGGGATTAAGTCAATTAAGCGGGAAAGCCACTTACCTGGGAATACTTTTTCTGGCAGTTAAATCCCGGAAAGTACCTAAGCTTAGGGTCAGGAAGAGCGAGGAAGATAAATGGGCCGATGAATTGATGAGTCGTTGGTCTAAGTTGCCTTTAATGCCTCCCACTATACCTGATTATGATGAGGAGGAGCTCCATCCATTAATGGAGGAATTAAAGACGGCGCTAATGATTATGGATTGGATAAATGAGATAGATGAGGACACACTCCTTAAGCAATACGATGCGCAGCCAGGCGACCTACGAATGTATATAGATCAACTAGATTGGTTATTGGGCGCCATGGTTGAGTTAAGCAAGGTACTTAAGCTAAGGGAATTATCCGGCAAAATAGATATCCTCAGGTACAGAGTTAAGTATGGGATAAAGGCCGATGCACTTGAATTAGCGCTAAACCTAGAGGGAATAGGACGTGCAAGGGCAAGGGAATTATATAAGGCCGGCTTCAAATCAATTGAGGATATAGCCACTGCATCACCAGCTAGGCTACAGGAAGTGAGGGGTATAGGATCCACCCTCGCCCGCTCATTGGTGGAACAAGCAAAGAAACTATTAGAGACAGGTAAAATAACGCGAGTTCCAAGAGATGAGGAGCCCAGCGGCGATATCTCGGATTACTTAGGCAACTAATTTTATTACTTATAGCTCGATAACCGTTGGTTACCGTCTTATGGAGTGATCCCTGAAGGATAAATTATGTAATGCGTATTCCATGTATGGTTCATTCCTTGTCCATTTTTGGTTCAGCCCTGTTTCAAGTTGATTGGATTGCCATTGTTAATTATGTCCTCGGCTAGCTTTGGATCTATTTTTGACAACTTATCCTTAATCTTGCTTAGAAACTCTTTATCCTCATTAATGTTCCTTAACTCATCGGGCAGCAATATCGGTATATCCTCCTTTATTGGGTACCATCTATGGCACTTCTCACAGTATAGTATGCCCTCCCCTATTTCATGCTTATAGCACTCAGCACACGGTGCTTTGCTTGGGTCCTCCATATCCTTAATATTCATCCCCTTATATGCACAATATAGCTCACAGAACGGTACCTTGCCTGTATATTCCCGATCCTTCACATTCTCGCTCAACACCACCAGCCTTAGGGGAAACGTCTTATCATAAGGGCATGCAAGCACATCCATTAATCTATACTTCATGACAGACCCGATCAGTTCAACTATATAAGCATTAATTCGCCCAATAACATGGATCTATGAATGAGGCATGGCAATCGTGTTTATCTTATCATTTGCGTTACCACTCAGTGGACACGCAATTACAAGAAGTAATGCGTTAGAAAACTAGTATTGCTGCTCTTTTGAATGAGTCTCATAATTATGAAGTGAACGGCATGTCCAGTCCCTTTATGGCGGGGAGGGGATTAGTCGACCATTCTCGATATAAAGCGATGAGTCAAATAATTCTGAGTCCTCCTTTACTTGCGACACGTATATCATATCCATGCTTCTCGGTTTTATTATTTCAATTATTCTTTCCAGTAATTCCCGTCTTCTAGAAATATTTGAAGCAGCTTCATCAATTAGTAGCGCTGCTGGGTCCGCTGCTATAGCTGTTAGTATGGCAACTACCTCCCTTTGGCCCATGCTGAGTTTTCCAACCCTTTCCTCAAATGGTATAGAGTATTCTCTTAACAAGTCCATAATGTGATCCAACTTCATGCGTTGAGCCAGCCTTAGGTGGTCCTTGACCTTCATGTGTGGTATATAGGTCTCGGGCGATACATAGGCTATTCTCCGTTGCCAAGGCGGTAAATTAGTCACGTTTCTTCCATTAACTTCAATCGCTCCTTGATCAGGCCGCTCTAGACCTGCAATTAGTCTAAGAAGAGTGGTTTTCCCACTTCCATTTCTGCCAACCAATATGGTAGGTCCATCAATATATAATTCAGCTAGCAATTTAAAGCCTGGATAGGTCTTGATTAATCTAGCCTTCATCACCATAATCGCTGCCCCACCGACGCCGCCCTAATCAATAACTCCAGTAGTAACCCAACCAGTACTAGCGCAGCGGATTGAGCAACGGCTGGCGACACGCCAGCATAGGAATAAGTATTATATATTAATATGGGGGCCGGCATCCCCCTAATGGGGCCAGTCAATACATAATACGCAATTATTGCAATGGAGCCGAACTCACTCATAGCCCTTGACATGGCGACCAGCGCTGAGCTAAGGATCCCCCTCGCTGCTTGAGGCATTACTACCTTGACGAAAGCAGAGTCCTCGCTTAAGCCAAGCGTGTAAACATACTCCTCCCTAGCTCTTGGCATTGATTCGAAGTAGTTCTTGGCCGATCTATAATATATGGGAGCGGACACGGCGACTAGGGCAATGGAGAGACCAGTAAATGTATCCAGTATGTTAATGCCAAGCAACCTAAATGCCTCGCCGAGAGGCGAGAGCGGAGATACAGCGAGCACTATCGCTATTCCGATCACGGGATGCGGAACAGAGGCCGGTAAATCAGCCAATGAATCGATTATGGTTGAGCCACGACGCGAGAAGATGTAGGCGGCGGGAGTCAATATTATCACATCCAGCGCGGCTGCTGTGAGCGAGGAAAAAATAGTTAATTCAATTGAAGCAAGTAAGCCATTAGTTCCCACTCCATTTACTAGCAATGGTAAGCCATAGATCAGTATTACAATCACTGGAAAAAGAATTAATGCTACTCCAATTAATGCTGCCGCCCTAATCACGTGGGGAACGCTCGTTTCCCATTTATATGCATGGGGAAACATCGCCATTTATGGCGGGGATGAGGGAAATAACTTTATATTAGTGACGTTCCTGTTCCTCTAATGTCCATCGTGGGGTTTAGGTTTAGAGCATGCACTGACGAACAGACGCTGAGGGCGTTAAAGGCCCATGGAGGTAGCTTGTGAGGTCTACAATACCCTACGATGGGCAGACACGTACTTCTACCATGAGGATGGGAAGGGATTAAGCGAGAACGAGTTGAGGCAACTAGCCCTCGACTTGAGGAAACAAGATGAGGAGCACCAACAGCTCTATTCGCAAGTAGTTCAACAAGTCGCAGATCGCTTCTACGAGGCTAGACGGAGGTTCTTGGACGGATTAGCGCGTTTTCCTAGAGAGAAGAAACTCCATAAGTACTATAGCTTGGTTTATTCGCAGAGCGGTTGGAGGATATTGGCTAGGGAGGGGAAGGGCAGGAAGGAGAAAAAACTCGTGTTGAGGTTATCAAGTCTAGGCGTGTTTAAATTAATCGTTCATAGGGACTTTCCACTAGAGAAGGTGGAGAGGGTTGTGGTGAAATTAACGAGGAGCGGAAAAGTGTATGTTTCATTCATTGTTGAGAATTATGAATTCCCGAAGCTGCCAAACACTGGAAGGGCGGTGGGGATCGATGTTGGGGTGGAGAAGCTTCTCGTGACCTCTGATGGGGAGTACCCCAAACTTGAGGCCCTATGAGAAGGCATTGAAGAAGGTGAGGAGGCTCCACAAGGAGCTATCAAGGAAGAGGTATCTCTCCCATAATTGGTTCAAGGCTAAGATGAAGCTGGCGAGGGCTTATGAGCATTTGGCTAATCTGAAGAGGGATCTATATATGAAGTTGGGGAGGTATTTTGCTGAGCATTATGATGCTGTGGTGATGGAGGATATCCACGTTAAGCAACTCATTGGTAAGTCTTCCAGAGGGCTGAGGATGAGGCTTCATGACGTGGCGTTTCACGAGCTTAGGGGCATCGTGAAGTACCAGATGGGGAAGTATGGGAAGAAGGTGGTTTTAGTGGATCCTAGGAATTCCTCGAAGGCGTGCGCCAAGTGTGGTTACGTAAAGGACTTAGCGTTGAGTGATAGGGTTTTCGAGTGTCCCAGGTGGGTTGGAGGGCTGATAGGGATTATAATTCCGCTCTTAATCACTTGGGAGTCGCCCGTGGTGCCCGTGGAGCTCCGCCCACTACCCATAACGATGGGCAAGGCGGGGCGGGGAAGCGGGAAGCCCCTTAAGGATGGGGTAGCTCACCAAGATGAAGTGGATCAATAGCTATATTTTTATAGTCCCAT
>Ga0080003_1000233_pt1 | contig 39322 bp, 40 predicted proteins | sample JossMetagenome_FD_69206 | JGI IMG/M metagenome (GOLD analysis project Ga0080003, IMG submission 69206) | Hot spring microbial communities from Joseph's Coat, Yellowstone National Park, USA - JC2_E (SPADES assembly) (version 2) | ecosystem: Environmental > Aquatic > Thermal springs > Hot (42-90C)... | reverse complement strand
ATTCTTCCATTAAATCCCTTCTTTGCACCACCCTATTCCACATGATTGAGACTATCCAGTGGATCTTACCTATCAGGGTAGCAAGTCCAATATCTCCTCTGGACACCTCCTCATTTATCATATTCCTAACAATTGGTGAAAGCCCAAGGCCACCAAACTCCGTAGGTAAGTTTGAAATCGTTAAGCCCAGCTGGTGAGCTTGGTAATAAAGCTCATAAAGTGTCTTGTGTCCCAACACTTCATCTCTATTCCAACCACCCTCAAGATCCTGCCTTCTCGTTAAGACCTCCTTATCAACCCATTCTCGAATGCGCTTAACCATTAACATCTCCTCCTCGGTAGCGAAGGCCCTCGAATACTTATACTCGGGTAATAATAATAAATACTTGGCTTCTGCAGACATGGTTTGTCACTCAATGTACTTTGGTGCCTTGGGGTATTTGCCCCATAGTTCTGGGTCATGGCTTATTACGAGCTTTACATTTGGTCTCTTGAGCCATAGTTTAAGCATTTTAATTCCCCTTAAGTATTCTTCGGCATCTCCAAGTAGCCAGCCCTTGCTTTCAACCTCAAGTTCCCTCGGTAAATGAAGGAAATCGCCGGTGAATACGTAGGTATTCCCGGCATCTGTCGTTACCTTAATTAACATACTGCCTGGCGTATGACCACCAACAAGGTAAAGCTCTACTCCTGGTAAGAGTTCGAAGTAATCAGTGCTAATGGGGTTTAGGTTTGCGCCCCTCAGGTTATCAATATCAACAGGTACGTAAGTACCAGTCTTACCAAGCCAAATCATGTATAGGGCATGCTTCAACTCCTTCTCATGCATCACAAACGTAGCCCCACCATCCTTCAATAAATAAGCCTGCCCTGTATGGTCTAGGTGTAGGTGAGTGAATACTACGAAGTGTATGTCGCTTGGCTTGAGACCAATCAATTTCAATTGATTCTCAAGCCTATTCTCATCCGTAAATCTAGTCATTGGAAATACATCCCAGGTGGATTTCGGCCAAACCCTCTGCGCCTCTGGGTGGGAACCCGTATCTATTAGGATCAAGCCATCCTTATGCTCAATCAATGCGCCAGTTACCGGTATATCAACCCAGGTTGCGGGTTTTGAGACACCCCTCTCACTAATAACGGACGGGTCCGGTATGAACCAACCCATTTCACCGGATAAGACACCAAAATCCAGTAAGTGTATCCTTCTTATACCAGTCGTCCTGTGTTTTCCGCACCGGTACCTGCCGTTGTTGGTATTACTATGAGCGGTTTCAACGGCCCGGGTGGTGCCTTCCCCTGCCCAATGGGTTTGTTTATATAGTCCATTATTGGCGCTGGGTATGTCGTTAATAGGTTAACGGCCTTTGCAGTATCCATGGCACTACCACCACCAAAGGCCACGAAACCATCGTAATTCTTATCCTTAGCGAAGTTAACGGCATCCATTATTGATTCATCAGTAGGTTCTATGTGCACGTTATAATAAACATCCACCTGAACACCCTCATTCTCAAGGGACTGCTTAACAACCTCATACTTACCACTCTCATAAAGCGTCTTACCAGTAACAAGCAAAACCCTCCTCAGTCCAAGTCTCCTAGCCTCAAAACCAACCTCACCCGTAACACCAAGACCAAACTTAACAACCTGAGGAATACTCAACGAAAAAACGGTATCAAGCCCACCATAGAGTTGGAACGCCATTATATAAGTGAATGTTTTTGGTTTTTAAGTTTTACCCTAACATGAAATCATGAAATAGAGAAAAATTAAATTTATAAAAAATTTTTAAATTAAGCGAAAAAAGACGTTGTCTATGCCTATGCATGGGTATGCTGGGAGGGTACTAAGGATCGATTTAAGGCGAGGTAGGGTGGAGTATGATACGGTTGATGAGGGTATTGCTAGGTCATTCATTGGAGGTAGGGGCTTGGGGTTAAGGCTCATCTTCGGCATGGGTCTTGATGTGAATGGCGTAGATCCTCTTGGTCCTGAAAACCCATTAATAATAGCCACGGGCCCATTAGGTGGAACTAGGCTGCCGCTAGCCACCAGGGCTGCTGCAATATTCAAGTCACCGTTAACGAATAGGTGGAGTTACTCAACCGTTGGTGGTACCCTAGGCGCCTACATGAAGTATGCGGGTGTGGATGTGGTGGTGATAACAGGGTCTAGTGATAAGCCTATACACATCATTATTAGTGATGGTAAGGTGGAGCTTAGGGATGCCAGGGATTTGTGGGGCTTAGATACGGTAGAGACTGAGCACAGTATTAAGAGGGAGTTTAGAGATTCGGCTGTGCTCACTATAGGGCCTGCTGGTGAGAATAAGGTGCCGTATTCGTGTATTGGTCATGAGGATTGGAGGCAGTTTGGTAGGACTGGTGGTGGTGCGGTTATGGGTAGTAAGGGTATAAAGGCAATAACCTTCATACCCACAAGTAAGACGGTTGATGTTGCTGATGATAAGTTATACCAGGACCTGGTGAGGAACCTGGGTAAGCAAGCGGTGATGAACCCCGGCATGATACCCTACAGGCAAGGTGGTACTGTTAGGCTCATCGACACCGGCAACGGCATGGGATTTTTCCCATCAATCTATTGGATGAAGGTCGTCATGCCAGGTTGGGAGAACATATCGTGGGAGAAAACCCTAAAGCTGAAGTACTTTATTAAGAACGGTGCCTGCCTATACTGCCCAGTTGCGTGCCATAAGGTGGTTAGGTCAATCAATGGCGAGTATGACCTTGACCTTGAGTATGAAACAACAATGGCCCTGGGTGGATTGATGGGCATTAATGACCCGCAGAAACTCATTGACCTGGCTGAGTTGGCGGATAGGCTGGGGTTTGACACAATAAGTCTAGGTAATACCATAGCGTTCCTGATATACCTCGGCGAGAGGGGTATCGTTAAGGGGGCGCCTAGCTGGGGTGATTATGACGGTATTAGGGAGTTGATAATAAACACGGCATATAGAAGGGGGTTAGGCGAGTTGGCGGCGCTCGGTACAAAGGCCATTTCCGAAAGGCTGGGCGTCCAGGACTTGGCAATACACGTTAAGGGACTTGAGCCGGCGGCGTATGATCCAAGGACGCTTAAGGGTATGATATTGAATAATGCAATTTCTGAAAGGGGCGCTGATCATCTCTGGTCCAGCGCATATGCTGTGGATATAGCGGGTCAGTCTGGTGGTAGGTTTGCTACAGGTGAGGATAAGGTTAGGGCAATTATGGATATTGAGGAGAGGAATGCGCTGTATGACTCAATGCTCCTTTGCAAGTTCGGGAGGGCTATATACACGTGGGATGTAATTAGGGACGCCTTGAATGCCGTTACCGGGCTTGGCTATAGTGTTGATGAGCTTAGAGAGACTGCCCAGAGGATAATCGTGCTACATAGGCACATGAATAAGACCACGATCGACCAAGATAGATTACCGCCTAGGTGGCTTAGGGAATACGTCGAGTATGAGGGTAAGAAATACGTTGTTTCGGAGGAGGAGTGGTCGTTCATGGTTAAGAAGTATTACGAATTAAGGGGCTATGATGAGAACGGCAAACCAAAGCCCGAGATTCTCATGAGACTCGGCTTAATTAATTCTTCATAACTTCGATTCAGGACTGTTGATTCTTAAATGAACATCGCGGATATTTCTAGCCCTTATTACCACAAAAATATCCATGTACTTACGGAAAGACACAACATCACCAACCAATTTATCAATCAAATCCCTTAACCATGAGATGGGTCCAATGTTCTTAATCGTGAGACGCATTACTGAGTATTCCCTAATGGATCTTGGTGCAATAATCGAGACAAGCAGCGGTAAAGGTAATGTTAAGTAATAAAGTAATAATGCATGTATTAAGGCAGCATCTGGTCTCCAAAACTCCAACACTATAAATGAACCGTACCTCCTCAGTACTCTATGCACCTCAACCATTGCAAGGGGCTTATTGCTGAACTGCCTAAGGGCGAAGGCTGTGTACACGATACATGCTGATGATGACCTTAGAGGCAGCATTTCCCCAACAGCAACGACTTTATCAATAATTTCAGACCCATCTCTTATCATAAGGAGCCCATTTACTGCTGGATCTATGAGCATTATTGATCTAGGTTTAACACCAAGTTTAAGTAGGTACTTGGTCATTGAGCCATCACCTGCACCCAAATCAACAAGTACACCATCGCAATCCCGTAACGACTTCATGATCTCCAGAGAAGCCCAATACCTCAATCTAGGTAATAGGTGTAGGGTAATCACGTTATTGACCAAGTCGTAATTCGAATACGCAAATACCCTATTCATAGCATCCCTGAAGAAACGTGTAATACTCACATAATCACCTCAACAACCTCAATGAGCCAGACACCTTGTTAATAAGGTCCTCAGGCCCTGGACCGATGGTCAGCACGGTTATGGTGCCAGGAGGCAATTCTGTTAAGCCAGCATCCTCAACAAGGAATGTGGGCAAACCAAGTCTCTCGGCTTTATCCTTAAGCGCTAATAACTCATTCAGTGAGCTCACAACTAGGACTATCTTCTTCTGCCCTGATGATTCCCAAGCCCTAAACCAATCAATCCAATCCTTCTTACCCTCACTAAGAACCCTAAGTACAGCACCCACCGAGCCATGGGCAACCTGGGCTGCCAATTTACCGCAGGACATGTTCAGGTCGGATCTGACAATGATCACCTGCTTATACATACACATCACTCGCAAAATCCTCACACCATACCATTAGGACTTTAAAATTGTTTTCATAGGTCTTAATCGTTGATAATTCCTTATAGCCATTTATGTATTGAGTTTCAATTTTAACTTCTCACTCCCATTGCTAATGATGAGCGATCTGTAATATTTGGTTATGACTACGGTGGATCTGATTGTTGATTCGATGATGCCCAATCCTGTAGTATTTTCCTGGCTGCATTATAGCCAGGTATACCCGTCACTTGACCACCAGGCCATGTGCCAGCACCACCTAGGTATAATCCCTTAATTGGCGTCCTATAGCCCCAACCAGGTACTGGTCTTCTATCGAACATGAACTCCTCAAACATGGGTAGATGATTCAGGTTACCACCGGCAACCCTGAATATACTCTCATAATCGCTTGGCGTTATTATCTCGAAGGCTTTGATATTGCTCCAGTCAATGTTCACATAATTTTCCAGCTCATCCCTAGAGGGTAAGCCCGTAACTATCAAGTAGTTGTTGCGTATCACAGTTTCACCAAAAGGTAACTGAAGTATTGATTCCCTATATCCATCCAATTCACCCTTCAACCTTATCTCTCCGTCATAAACCAAAGCAACTCTATACGCACCACCAAACATCACACCTCCAAGCCTATCGGTAACGCTCCTGTCGAAATACTCCTCACCAACCAACTCGAGTATCGTGTTCACAGGACTCGCCGTGGATAGGACGACCCTAGTATCTATGGTCCTATCATCATCAGTAACGACAGCCTTAACCCTGTCACCCTCAATCACTATCTTACTAACTCCCAACCCAAGCATTATCCTAACGCCACTCCTAATCGCAGCTCTATACAACTCACGGGCAAACACCTGCATACCAACCTCGCCATCCTTGGCCGGGTAGTACCAGTCCGTGGCTGGGTTGTAGTAACCAACCATGAAGGCTGGTTGATCAAGGTATGGTTCGAATATAAACATGTCCCAGAAATCGTGAGGTAGGTACCTTCCCAGGAAATCCCTACTTTTCAATTTAAGGAACTCATTGAATACTGGGTCGTTAAGCAACTCATCCCTACTGGGTGGTTCGGTTCTAAATAAATACTTACGCAGAGCTTCATGGAATTTCACTATCTCGTTCCACATAGCCCTTAAACCATCACCAAGACCCCACCTGTTGAACTCCTCAACCCTCCTATCGAGGTCCCTCCACCACCTGACAAGCTCTCCATCCTTGACATACACCGCTATTGGGTCTGGCTTGTACTGCTCAATGCCTATGCCTAACTCCTTAATTAGGTCCATCGGTATTAAACCGAGTACATACGCACCTATGGGAACCTCCACACCACCTATTACGTGCCAACCAGCCATACCACCAGGCCACGGTAGTTGATCAAGGACCAAAACATCAAGACCCGCTTTAGCAAGTACGATGCTTGCGATTAGCCCATTATGACCCGCACCAATTATGACAACATCAGGCACGCCTTTGATGATCAACCTGGTTTTTAATGCTTATTGCAAGTACTTATTGTATCCCTCAACAAACTCTCTAAGTGAGTCAGGTACCTTATATACCAACGCGGCTGCGCCCACAATGCCTATGTCGTCACCAAACTCTGTGAATTCAATCCTAGCAGCCCTAACGGTTAAGTACCTACCCAAGTACCTCTCAATACCAGCCCTGAACAATTCCTTATTATTCAATGCCATGGAGCCTCCCAAAACCATAAGCTCTGGATCGTAGGCATTCATGACTGTTGCAATACCTGCCGCATGGACCCTCATTAGGAAGTTGTCTATGAAGTCCCTTGCCAACTCATCACCATCATAATAAGCCTGAAAAACCTCCTCAGTACTCACATACTCATTTCTCGATAATCTCTCGTAGAGCCTTGATCTATACGTCTTACCCTTAACGAATTCCCTAATCACCCTAGGCACATTAGCCCCTGAGCCCAGGGCCTCCCAATGCCCATAACCACCACAACCGCATTGTATATTCGAGTCTATGTCAATTACCGCGTGCCCTATTTCGTGGGCATTACCATCCTTGCCAATGAGGAGGTGGCCATCAACAATGACGCCAGCACCTATCCCGGTGCTAAATGTTATGTAGACGAGGTTCCTAATGCCCTTACCAATGCCGAATACGTACTCACCCCATACGGCAGCCATGGCATCGTTACCCAAGACAACGGGTATCTGGAATTCCCTAATAATTGGCTCAACGAGTTTAAACCTCTTGATTGGGGCATTGGGTGCCAGTGGTACAATACCACTCTTGAGATCCAGAGGGCCTATTGAGCCAATCCCTATACCGACAATTGACTTAGACTTGGCTAAGTCCTTCACCGCCTTTATTATAACCTCAGCCACGGTATTCTCATCACCACTCGAAGGTTGCCTAACCTTCAACTTATCAATAATGCTCCCACCTTCATCAACCAAACCAACCCTAATGAATGTGGCTCCAACATCAATACCTATGTAAACCATACGGCGCCTACACAGTTATGCCGATTTTAAAGTAGTAAGCCATTAATTATCGACGTAAACTAACATAATTAATGAATTTATAAAGGAGCCCAAGCACTTAACCTGAGTACATGGTTAAACTTGTGGTTAAGCCGATCGCCGAGGTTGTTGATGAGGATAGGATTGCTAGGAAAACGGAGGAGTACCTAAACGAGATGCTTAGGGGTGCGCGGATTATAGGCGATGATTTATACCTCGTTGATGAGCCGACGGGTAGGGCAACACCGTCATTATTTAGTTACGATTGTATTGTCAAGTCCCTAATACGTCTTAGGTTTGGTACCATAACTAACATGGAGGGTTTGAGGAACCTGGCTAGAGGTAGAGCTATCCACGATCTCTATCAGGAATGGTTTAAGGTTATGAATCCCAGGATACATGTTGAGGTTGAGAGCGGGATAGAGACCGCGGACACGTCAGGTAGGGCGGACATAGTGTATATGCGTGAGTTTGATGGTGAGGAGATTTGGGGGTTGATAGAGCTTAAGAGCTCGTGGAACTTGAATGAGGAGAAGGAGCAAAGGTATCTGAAGCAGGTTGTGTCGTATATGTTAATGCTCGAGGATGCGGGTATAACGATTAGAGAGGCGTATTTGGTGACTATGAAGAACGTCAAACCACTACCAGTAATGACATTACTGAAAAAGTACGGGGGAGTACTTAATGAATTAAAGAGCTTAGAGTCATTTCAGGGATGGCCTGTTGAACCACCAGATCCACTGCTATGCATGAGGTGTGAGTTAAGGCCTATCTGTAATACGTACGCTATCTACCAGGGTAGTAAGGCGATGAATCACCCTGACCCCTCCCCACCCTGAAGGACAAGGCTTGCCCTCTCTTATCACTAGGTTAATGTTAATGTTTATTAAGGTCTGCATGCAAGGTTTGTGTGCAGTTAATAAGTAAGATCTTAGTTGGTTACGATGGATCTAAGGCTGGGGATAAGGCGCTCGAGTATGCAATAGGCATTGCCAAGAGCTTCAACGCCAAACTATATATTCTACACGTTATTGAGGAGGGCAAAATAGCCATCGCGCCGGATTCAACCATGTACCCATCATTGATAGAGACCATGGAAAAGCAGGGCAGGGATCTCCTAAATAAGGCACTCGAGAATGCCAAGAATGCCGGTGTTGATGCAGAGGCACTACTTGAGGTTGGTACTGACGCCGCCGAGACAATAATAAATGTGGCGAACAGGCTTAACGTGGACATCATAATAGTTGGTTCTAGGGGATTGAAGGGATTAACGAGGTTCCTACTCGGTTCTGTGTCAGAGAAGGTTGTTAGGTACGCCAACAAGCCCGTGCTTGTTGTGCATTGAAGCTCCGTTAGGTTTTAAAGTACATGCTTATGCATGTCCTTGCTATATGGTTGTTGCGGAGATTAGTAGCTTCATACCGAACTGGATCTGGAGTGCAATAGAGGAAGCCTTAATACTAATTGTTGCCGCGGTACTCGTATACCTACTACTTGATTACGTTTTTGATAAGATCGTCAAGGCATTCGTGAAGATCGCCAGGAAGGGCGATGTTGAGAATGCACGCTTCATATTCAGAATAATCCTGATAGTGACCATATTATCGGCTATAGCCTATGTCTATAGGCAGTACTTGATTGTTGGCGCACTGTTGATTATTGTCGCCATAATCCTCGTGATCGGCATGAGGCCAATAATTGAGGAGTATTTCACGGGCAAGATTGGTAAGTTAGTTAGGGATTTCACGCTTGATGTTGGGGATCACGTGGAGATCATGGGTATAAAGGGTTACGTAATTAAGCAGACAGCATTGGGTTTGGTAATAAGGAGTGCGCGTAATGAGCTTGTTTATGTCCCCTATACGTTAATCATGAAGAACGTTATAAAGAGAGTACCACCAACGGGGGGTATTGAGATTAGGATACCCTTTAAGGTGCCTAGGGATGACTCGTTAATTGAGGATTTGCGTGCCGAACTAAAGGGGTACATGGAGCAGTTGGGTATAGAGGATCCTCGTGTTGATGTAGCCGCAATAGAGGATGATTACATCGAGTTAATTGCCAGGGGCGCTTATAAGGACCTGAGGACCGTTGATGAGGTAAGGTACTCAGTACTCGATAGGGTACTCAAATTAATGCCGAAGATTGAGAGGAGGTATGGCAATAATAGATATCAACAATAAATCAATTACTCAGTTGATACTTCATTAATGAATCTCTCAACATTACTCAGGGTGCCAACAATCACCAGCTCAATACCGCTCTCGATAATGTAATCATTACCTGGTTTAATAGCGCCACCTGCCGTTATTACGTAGGGAATGGTGATATCATAATTCTCAACTAAATAACCAATTTGCCTATTCACCATAGGTGAATTCTCCCCAATGCGTACAATGGCGAAGGCCAAATTTGTTGATTGGTCTACGGTTAATACCCTGGCGACATCACTTAAGACTAAATTCTTTATATTATCTGAAACCAGGCTCTCCACATTAACTATCGCCACACCCAATTCCCTGAACGAACCCTCCATATCCCTATTATTAACCCTCGCAATGATCAGCGGAACACCCCTCCTCTTGGCCACCCTACATGCTTCAAGGTTTAGTTTATCATCCTCTGAAAGAGCTAGGAAGAGCTCTGCCCTATCCACGCCAACCTCATTAAGCACATTTTCATCGCTTGGGTCGCCTTTATATACCATGACCGCTGATTTAAGGGCCTTGTATGCCTTGTTACAGGCGTCTTCGTTTAAATCCACAATCTTGACCTCGTACTTATCCGCAAACATCCTAGCCACTTCGATACTCACGTTATTCGCACCAACTATTACGGCATGCTTCAACGATATCACCAATTAACGGTATAATATGGGTTACTTAAATTCATTATTGCCCAGCACCATAAAACAGTACAGCACTTAAAGGGGGTATTAGGGCTTATTTAGATGATACCCAGTGAGTGGATAAGCATGGTTAAAGAAGGCTTAAGGTACTCATACGCACCATACAGTGGCGTTAAGGTGAGCGCCCTCGCAATAACACCGGAGGGTAGAGTGTACCGCGGCGTCAACGTTGAGAACGCATCCTTAGGACTTACGGTGTGCGCTGAGAGGGTGGCTATATTCAACGCCGTCTCTAATGGCGAGAGGAGGATAAAGACCATAGTGTTAACTTCAAATCTAGATAAGCCAATATATCCCTGTGGTGCATGTCTCCAGGTTATGAGCGAGTTTGGTGTAGAGGAAGTAATCATCGTGCATGGTAACGAAGTAATACGGCATAGCCTCAAAGAGTTATTCCCAAGACCGTTTAGTGATTGGAGAAGGTAGGATTTACGCCCTTTGTTATGGTCCCTCAAAACCACACACAGGGCATTTATAGGGATTGCCAGTCCTCCTGCAATGCTCGCACCTCCAGATCTCAGCCTTACCACAGTTTGGACATAGGAAGTGGGTTGCTCTCTCGTAAGGCTTAATCGGCTTACCACATGAAGTACACACCGGCACGGTGGGTCCATACAGTGCCGGTTTTGGTCTCTCAACCCTGGGTATTGCCATTGACTAATCGTGGAACCATCACTAATTTAAGCATTTCTCTAAAATCCACACTGTGCGAGTCTCCATCAGTGAGTAATCCTTAATAAACTAGATACTCGACTTTACGGGATGGACATTAATAAGGCAATAGGTTTTGCAATACTGGCTTTAGCACTCGTATTAGCTGCGGTGCTTACGTACTACATACTCACTAAGTTCATAGCACCGCCATTAACACTGCATAGGGGAACAACGATTGTGGCGCTACCTGTCGGTACTGGCCCGTACCAAGTCTCCATTGTTGCATGGCCACCATACTTCCAACTAGATAATGCATCTTCATTCTACCGCTTATTCACCAACTACAGCCTTGTTTATGGACCAAGCACCGCGCCCATTAAGGTATTGATAATATACAACCCAGTCATGCCGCCGGCCACAAACTTTACAATACTTAACACAAACTATATATTGAGTACCGCTAGCTCAGGCCTTGTGCAATATGAGATAGCCTTTAATGTATTTTCGTTCATGACCACATCATCTCCAACCTCATCACCATTAACCATTGCGGAACTCAATGTGGCCTCTGTAGCCTACTGCCTCTATTATAATTCCACCAATAGGGATTACGCCCTATTATTCCTTAAGGAGGTTGGTTCCTACGTGGGATCCAACGCAACGAACATTGCCAACCTAACTAGTACTGCCGAGATACAGAGCCTACTCAATAAGTTGGGAATAAGTATTAACGCATCGACTTGTGTAAGTAAGTATGAGGATCTTGTCATGAACTCCAGGTATCAGGAGCTTGTTGGACTTACGCTCAACGCATACTACGTACCTCCATACTACACCCCAAACCCCTTAATTGGTACCTCCCCTATCAATTCACCAATAATATTCATACTAGGTTATAACTCATTGACCAGCGCTTATGATAGTACAATTAATGACCTGCAACTGCCCGTATTCATCCAAAACCTAATTACCCAGAAATTCATGTATCAAAACATCACCGGCTAATTCATCTTTGTATTACCCAATCAAGCCCCTTATGACACCACTTAACTTAACTATTTCTAAATACTCAACGTTGGCAGCCACGTATAGGAGCAGGACCGATATTGCGTAATAAATAAGCAATACAATAAAGTCATTCCTGGTAACAGAACCAGTACTGCGTACGGACCTAATAACCCTACCTGTCAAGAATAGAGAGCCCGTTGTGGAAAAGGCGTACGCCATCAACTCTATTATGCCATGTGGGAAAAACATCGTTACCACCAAGGCGAAGATTAGGGCTATTGGTGAATTTATTGTGAACGCCACATATACACCGAGTATGAACCCTGTCATTACCAGGGCAAGTACGAAGATGGGTGGGCCGATGATGGGTATCGCCATTAGGGTATCTATAACGAGATTATGTAGGAATATGAAGTTGGGACCCAGATTAACGGTGCCCATTAACTCACTCCTTAACTCATTAATTGTGGTTTGGCTTATGAACAGGGGGCCTGCATAGAATCCTATTATGGAAAGCACTATTAATATTAATAACTCAATTATGTAGAGAAAAACGGCTCTCTTGATGTTAATAATCATGCGTAACCACCAGGATGTAGGAGGGTATGTGATCCGCGTTCAAATCCCTCGTCATGGATCCGCACATCCCTCCTGTCTTCATTAATGACGTAATCAATGCTGCGATTATTTAAATCTTGCTAACCCTTACCTCCTGCCTATCGTTTCCAGGAGTCTATTAATGACTATTCTTCTAACGAACTCCTCACGTTCATCCTCATCGAGCTTAAGCCTAACGAACCTGGCGCTCTCTGTTATCCTGGGAAGCAACACATTATCTATGGCATTAACCATCCTCTGGTACTCCCTAACCCTCGCAAGTAATGTGTAGAATAGGTTCTCTAGGTTTATCATTTCCGAAACTATGCTAAAGTTGCTGTATATGCCATATAAGGCGCTATCTAGCTCCGGTGGTATTGCGAATATGCCGTAATTAGGGCTTGTGACCCCCCTAAATTCTAACCCCCTGAACTTTATTCCCTCCATAACCAGGTCGGTGAACTCGGCATCTACCGTGGGCCTCACAGACTCGCTCAACTTTCCGTAATCCTCGATGCCCATTTTCGATATTGCTGCCCTAAGCATTAACGATGTCTTGCTCAACTCCTCATGAACACTCTTCCTAGCGGACTCGAGTTTGGGTATTATAGCCCTGATTCTCTGTATCGTGGCATTCCTAGCATCCTCAACAGTCTTCTTAATGCTCCTATAAAGCCTCTCCTGATTCCTAAGCCTCAACAATGTAAGACGTGATGGGATGGGCCTCTCAAAGGCCACGTTATTGTAGTACGTTTTATATTTATAAACATTATTGCAAAAAACATAGCTCACTTGAATGAGTAGGGTTAGTCAGGAGGAGGCATGGAGGAGGGTTAGGAGCGTTCTCGAAATGAGCGATTTAGTGCTTGAGGTTATTGATGCGAGAGATCCTGTCGAGACAAGAAATAGGAGACTGGAGGATCTCGTTAATAGGTTGGGGAAGTCATTAATGATGGTTATCAACAAAGCCGACCTAGTGCCCATGGAGGTGCTTAAGGAATGGAGGAGGCTCCTTGAGAGGGACTACCCCACGGTGTTCATAAGCGCCAGGAGTAGGCTTGGAACTAGGAAGTTGATTGTTAATATCAAGAGGTACGCACCCAGGCTTCCAGTGAGGGTTTCCGTGGTTGGTTACCCGAATGTGGGTAAATCAACAATAATCAATTACCTAAAGGGTAGGCATGTGGCTGAAACAAGTCCAGTACCTGGTTGGACAATCGGCGAACAAATAGTTAGGGCTAAGCAGTGGTTGGTAGTAATAGATACGCCGGGTGTAGTACCTGTTGAGGAAGTTAAGGATGAAGCCCTATTAGTCATTAAAGGCGCGATAGACCCGTCGAAGCTTGATGACCCTGTAATACCAGCGATAAAGTTAATAATGAGGATTAAGTCATTCAACCCCAAGGCATTTATGGAGAGGTATGGTGTTGATTCCGAGGATCCAATGGAACTATTGGAGTTGGTTGGTAGAAGGAGGGGGTTGTTAATGAGAGGGGGTAAGGTAAATATTAGGGAGGCGGCTATAGCTGTGATTAGGGACTGGATACTTGGCAAACTCACCTACTACTATAGGCCGGGTGATAGAAATGCCTAAGAAATTGATACCAATGGTACTAAAGCCGTCGGTCAGGCCCATTAAGTATTACGATATTGTGGGCGATCTAATGATGAAATTCTTGAGCGGTAGGAAGGCCACAGTAATTAGGCAGGTTGGTGATTCCGCAATGCTGATGACTAGGGTTAAGCATGAGGACGGTAGTAAGTTGCCAATAATACTTAGCACTAAGGATGAGTTGATAAAGTACGTGAAGCTGGGTGGTGTGGACTTCATGGCCTCCGTTAACGCAGCTGCGTCTAAGGGTATCGATATGGTCATAATCGATATTAAGGGTGGTAAGGGCGTTTGGATGAGTGATAGGGGTCTCGAGCTTATGGACCTATTAACAACGGCGGTACGCATAACCTTTGAGCAGTTGGGGCTTGTGCACAATGCCGTAATTTTTGACGGCATGAATGGGTTTAAGGTAATATCAATGTTGTCGAGGGAGGTCAACCCTGAGGATTTGAGGGCATTGGTTGATGTTGTTAATGAGGTTGTACATAGGAGCATGAAGTCCATGGAATTATACCAGAGGCTTGGTGATGATGTTGTGATAGGTGGAAATACGATGCTTAAGGTTAGGATGTATAGGGTCCCATTATCACTCCATTGGTCAACAAAGCTCTCCGCAATACCCGTTGCCCGTGTTTATGACTTTACAACGATTTCTGCGGACCCATCCAACGTAATAAGACGCTTGGATAGCATGAGGAAGATTCTTGAGCCATTATTTACGAGGAACCCTGTCGATGCATTACTTGATGGAATTAGGAGGTGGGTTGACGGTGATTACTCGCTTGTCTATCAAATCAAGGGGGTCATTAGGAGCAGTATTATGGGCGCGAGAAATACTAATTCATTAGAAGTTGATAGAGAAAACCTTAAAACCGAGGAGGAAACTTCTGGGCGATAGGTAATGAGAAAAGTAGCAATTGCGTTCATCGTGATTGGTATAATTATCCTTGTGATGTCAAGCATAAGAATAACTATACCAATAATAACGAGCCCACCCTTGCCAGGCATAAGTAAAATCGTCAACGTAACACCTGGAATGGAACTGGTAGTTAACGACATTAATGGCTCATTAACCCTAACACCCATTAAGGGCTACTCCCAATTCCTGGACTCCATTGATTACTTATCACCAATACTTGTCTTCGTGGGTATCGTGATATCCATGGTAATACTAGTCAGAGGAAGAAATGTTAAATTCAGCATATCCGACCCCCTCATCTTTGGAGTAATGCTAATGCTAGCCTTCTCCCTAATATTCGCATTACCCATACCAACACCCATATACTTGGACGGCAACCCAACTAGCACGTACTTATTAGTGGGTGTTAATGCATACGTCGGGCTCTCATCAACAATGTACCTAATCAGCGCTGCACTACTTACGGTTAGTACATGGTTATATAGAGAAACGCAGACAATAGAAAGCTTATACCCAGACATTGATCAATTAATGAGCATGACCGTTATGCTTAAGAGCGAGGAGGAGACGGAGGAGTCAGGGTAATGAAGAGGGTTGGTAATAAGGGCGTTATATGCTTCTTCTGCCTAAGGAGGGTTAGGGAGTACTACATAGTTGATTATGAGGTTAAGGAGTTGGGCATGGTGTTCAAGGTCTATGCCTGCCCAGATTGCTATGCCAGGATCAAAGATGCCTCCAGGAAACCCTGAATGCCCTTACGTAATCAACGATACCATCAAGCTCCATTATGAATGAATTAACCTGGTAAATACTCACGATAGGTACACCCTCAAGCATACTCATGCCAGCCTTATGCCAAGTAATAACGACGGGTATTAACAAGGCCTCACCCCACCTAACCCCTAACCTATTCATCAAAACCTCTGGCTCCCTAGACACCAACTCGACCTTCTCAAGGTGCCTCTTAACGATAGCGGACAAGCTTCCAGAAACCCTCCTCCAACGCTTAGCCTCTATCAGTAAGACCCTTGGCTCCCTATAGGCAATGACATCAAACTCAACCCTGGTACCAACGACGGGGACCCTGAGCCTACTGACGACCCTGAACCCCCACTCCTCAAAAATAAGCCTTATCAAGGCCTCGAACTCATCCCAGGGAAGGAAGCCGCTTATTTCCTCAAGGTCAACACTCAATCCCTTATTCATGAAGTACCTAATCAGCGCGTGAGGTCTCATGTTAACCCTATAGCCCTCACCTACCCTAGTAATAGCACCATCACTCAACAACTCATTAAGGAAAGATTCAACGATCGAACCACCTAGACCACTTAATCTCTCAAGGGATTCGCGGGTGAAGACTCCATCCTTAGAAAGCACCATTAAGGATTTAGCAAGCCTCTCCACAATCATAAATACGGCAAAAATTATTTAATTTTATTTAATCCATTACTCCTTAACGTGATGAGAAGCGGCAACTGAACCTATGATTGGTGGGTCAGGGACTGACCAACAAATGCTGCTGCAATCATTATTCACCTTAACCCTTAGCATTAAGATTTCTTCCTTCGTGGATGTGATCGATGCGTGAATCACCGATGCAATGATATCACGATTGTTTTCAATTCGGTTACATCCTCTATTGAGAAGCCCACACCCTCCCTGCCAATGCCCGAGTCCTTAACCCCACCAAATGGGAAGAGTCCAAGACCGTGGCGTGGAAAGTCATTTATTGTAATCTCACCAACCTCGATTGACCTAGCCACACGCCAGAGAGTGTCTATGTCCTTACCGAAGACTGCCGCGTCTAACCCGTACCTAACCTCGTTAGCCACCTCAATGACCTCATCAACATCCCTAACCCTAATAATGGGTATCACGGGACCGAAGGTCTCCTCAACAGCAAGCCTAGCCCTTCTATCCACGTGATCAACGACTGTGGCTTCATGATATGTTAGCCAATAACCACCACCATGCACTAGTTTTCCACCCTTCACCAATGCGTCATCCACCATTGAGTGCACCCTCTCCACAGCATTAATGCTGATTAACGGCCCCATCGCAGCCTTGGGATCCCTGGGATCACCGACAACCCAACCCTCAACCTCCTTAATCAATAACTCAACAAACTCGTCTGCCACGCTATCCAGTACTATGACTCTACTGATGGCGTCACACCTCTGCCCTGACAGGCGTAGGGAACCAATGGCTATCTTATTAGCCGCCAACCTCAGGTCTGCATCCTCGAGAACTATCGCCGGTGCCTTACCGCCAAGCTCCAGCTGTAACTTCTTCAAGCCAGCCATCCTGAGGACTCTCAACCCCGTCTCCGTACTACCCGTAAGCGATATAGCCCTAACCAATGGGTGCATTACCAGGGCATCGCCAACATTGGCACCAGGGCCTGTGACTAGGGCAAAATAGTTCCCCAAACCTGCGTACTCAAAGGCCTTAGCAATTAACACGCCCATGATTGGTGTGTAGCTTGACGGCTTAAGGATCACTGGGTTACCCGCCAGCAACGCCGTTGCCGCCTTAACCATGGGTGTAAATAGTGGGTAATTGAATGGCGCTATGGCTGCAACAACACCGACAGGTTCCCTAACAACTATCGCGTACTTATTCTCAGTACCGGCGCCATACTCACCAGGTATACCAACATCAAGTAACCTACCCAGGTCCTGATGAATCATTCTTAACCTATCGATTGTAGATTGGACCTCACCCTCAGCCTCACCCATGGGCTTGCCGCCCTCGAGAACCAGGACATCCCTGAACAGGCTCCTGTACTCACTAATGAAATCAGCAACCTTCATTATTAAATCAGCCCTCTTATGCGCAGGTATGCCCTTCAATGACCACCATGAACTATGAAGCTTCTCAACAGCCGCATCTACGTGCTCGGGCTCCAGCTTATTCACATACGCAAAAACCTCATTATTTACCGGAGACTTCACGGGCATGTAACTACCGAAGTCTATCCAGGAACCACCAATAAACACCCTGAACACGCCAAACTTCACCATCGTATCCTGGAACTCGCGGGGAAGCTCTGGAAGGTGTACGGGACCCAATATATTGACCTTTAACTCCCTCAACATTACGATAAGTTAACGCCATTTTATTAAAAGTTTAGGGGTTTAAGAGGTAAATCTTACTAACCACGCAATAATGCATAAATACATTTAATTACAGCTATATAATGTGAGTAATTATGCCAATACTCGCTAGGGAAATCATGACCTCACGCGTATTAACACTTGAAGACAATGCAAAGGTTATCGACGCAATAAGGCTCATGGTGAACCACGACTTTAGGCACGTACCAATCACCAGGAGTAACTCCATAATAGGCATGGTCACGGCCTTAAGCACGATTAAGGGTATCGATAAGGAGGGACAGCAGGTATTGAGTGGCTCTGTTGGAGACATCATGGTTGGCACGGGTTACGTTAAGGCACTATCCAACGACTATGTTGGCGAGGTGGTGAGGCGCATGATAGATTCGAATGCCGATGCAGCATTAGTGTTCGATGGTGATAAGGTGGTGGGTATAATCACCGAGAGAGATATCGTGCGTAAACTACCCAGCCAATTATTTAAACAACGTAGGGTGTTTGACGTAATGAACAAAAACCCAAAAACCCTGGGTCCGGAATCAACGATAAGCGACGCCATCAAGAGCATGGCAACGCATGAAATTCGTCATCTCGTAATAACGAGGGGCAATAGGGTAATGGGCATACTGTCCATCAGAGACATACTGAGGTACGTCATGAAACAACTCGAGGCAGGGAGAAACATCGACCAAAGCTATCCAATCACATCCCTAATGAGCCATAACCCAGTGACAATAGACCCCAGCGCCTCAGTAACAGACGCTATAGACCTAATGAGGAGAAACAACGTAAGCTCCCTACCAGTAGTCGAGAAGGGAGTACTCATGGGAATAATCACCGAGAAAGACCTAATACGTGAAATCAAACCATACCCCTAAATGAAGAGATAACAAGAAACACATTGCATTATATGTTTATTTGATTCATTTTCAATTAAATGTAACTCTAAAACTCTAATTTATTAATGGCTAATGCATCCGATAATTGGTATGCCGTTTATAATGGCACCGGCTTCAAGCAGTTGGTCCTGCTTTTCCTGATTGGCCTGGTACTGGTGTTTCCCTCAATGTTTCCTCGGTCGGTAACTGCCCCAGTCCTTCAATAACCTATGAACCGTTTAACGAGGTTACCTTAAATAACGGCAGTAATTACGTGACTGTTTTGGTTAATTGTGGACCAATGGTTAATGTTGGTTTGAATATGAGTTATGGTGGTGGTTTGATAATGCTCATCAACGAACCCGAGCTCCCAATGAGCCCACTAATGCTCAATGGACCAGTGAGTAATAACCTCGCGCTACCCGTGAACACTACAATAACACTCATAATATGGCCATACAATAGCTACACACTAGCCGGACTGAATGTTAACAACAATACCATGAACTACACAGAAACGCCATGGAACTCATACATAGCCACAATAACAATAACAAACCAAACAAAAAATAAACAAAATACCCTCAAGTCAAAAACAAACATTATTCTTTTTGATTTTGATTAAGAAATAGAAATACCTTTTAAATTAAATAGAATGTATGCCCACTATTAAAGTTACTAAGAAACGCCCGCAAGCCACGTTTTGGGATGCGCTCAGGGATAAGGTAGCAAAAGCGAGCGAGAGGGTTATTACTGCCTCGCCAATCCTCGACCCCAAGTTCGTTATTGAAGTTGCGAGGGCTAGGGATAGGGGCGTGAATACTATTATCATAACAATACAGGGCAACCCAATACTGAGGTGGATGAAGGTCGCACTCATCCTCTTCACTGGGGTGACCCTATTCGGTGTACTGGTTATTTCAATGATACTCTTCGCGAGAGGGACTTGGTACGTCCCAGAATGGGTCGGTTGGCTAACAGGGCTCGTTCCCCTCGCGATAGGCATCGGCTTCCTAACCTACCACGTTAGGAACATTACACTGGCTAGCGAGGCACTTGACAGTCTAAACCCAATACGTGTTAATAAGGACATGCTCTATGACGAGAATGGCGAGAGGGGGGTCTTCATTATTGACAATGAGGCGTACATGCTCAATAGGGTTTGGCTCTCTAGCACATTGTATGGTAATGCCCTCCTGTACAACCTCACGCCAATAGGCATCCAGGACGCCATTGACATGTTGAGGAACATGGGTGTTGAGGTGGTCACATGAGCATGATAATCTGGAGGTTTAAGATGAGGAGGACAATCTCCTATATGGCAATCTCCTACGGCTTCATCGCATTCCTCATACTCCTCCTCCTACTCGCCGCCCTCACAAGCCCGCCCAAGTACAGGCTCAATAATACACTGGGCTTGGCAGTATTCATCATACCAATCATGGTGGTGTTCCTCGCCTTAGAGCGTTTGTCCCCAAGACCGCCCGAGGTCGTGTTCACGGAGGATGGGTTAATTGTCAAGGGTAGAAAAAGCTTCACCGTACCAAAGGATGCGGTTGTTAGTAATAATGTAGTCTGTATTAGAAAGTCACCCGCGGGTTTGATACTACACGTGACTCACGGGCTTGTTGAGTACTCCTTCCCACTGAGCCAGAGGCAGTATGACGAGTTAGTCAATGCATTAGGCACTTACTGGGGTTGGGAACCGCCCGAGTGCCCGAGGGTCAGGATTGAGGTTGGGCCCGTGACACCAACCACTCCCGAGGCTCCCGAGACTCCCGAGGCTAGTGCTTCATCAACCATGCCTGGGGGTGTGCTTTGGAGGTGGGGTTCGAGGCGGTATTATATTATGAAAGCCCTGTACTACATTGGGTTGGGTGCTACCGTGTATAATTTGTTCCTCCTCGCCATCGTGCTACTCCTTATTATTGGTGTTATAACCTGGTTGTTGGATTGGAGGGGGTTCTTGGCTAATTTAGTCATTATTATCATCGTCATTGTGATAGTGATTGTTGTTGGTGTTCGCTCGCTCCGTGCGGTTAAGTGGGCGATGTATAGTAATGTGAGGGAGATTGTCTTGACAAGTGATGGGTTCACTATCACGGATAGGAACGGGAACACGCTCTTCATACCCAGGGACGAGGCTCTAGACAGTATTTGTGTTGGTGGTACCACGACGGCAATGAGGATACAGATTGGTTATCCACCACCGTTCCCCTCTGCCTCGGATATTGAGTATGTCCTACTCATTAATTATAATGGGGCGTCGTATAGGGTAATTGTGCCCAAGGGCAGTTTCGACAGGCTTCAGGAAGCGTTATCAAGGGCTTGGGGTAGGAGTATTAGGGGTTGTTGAGGAGTTACATATGATGTGTTTAAATGATGTTGAGGTCTATGAATTAATGGTGGTATTGGGTGATGTATTATTGATCTCCTAATGCTGTGTATATCCAATATTCTTTGGCACTTTTAATCAGCATGCAATACCTATTGTTCTTCCTCGATGCCTTTTTATAATTGGTTTTGAAAGCGGCAACCTCTTAGGTGCATATTCTCTATGGGCTGTGGAGTACGTCTTTTATTACCCTGTTGACCTCCTCGGATAGTTCCTTAACCTTCTCCCTAACGTTCTTTCTGAGGTCTTCGTAGTAGTTGTTGCCGTATGAGTCTATCACGACGGTTAGTGGCCCGAAGTTCTCAACCTCGAGGATCCACATGGCCTCCGCAATACCTAGGTCGAGCCAGTGTACGCCTAGGACTCTCTTGATAGCCTTAGCCGCCAGGACACCGGCGCCACCCGTGAATATTGCGTATGCTGCCTTGAACTTCCTCATTGCCTCCGTAGTCTTGGGACCCATGCCACCCTTGCCGATTACAAGCTTGACGCCGAGTTTCTCGATAACCTCTGGTTCGAAGTCATCCATCCTAGCGCTGGTTGTTGGTCCCATGCTTATTATCCTCCATGTATCGCCCTGCTTCAGGGCAACTGGGCCCGCGTGGTATATAACTCCGCCCTTTAAATCAACGGGCAATTTCTCGCCCTTTTTTATTGACTCGACCATTCTGACATGGGCTGAATCACGTGCACTAATGAGTATGCCACTCACGTATATTGTGTCCCCAATCCTTAATTTAGTGATGTCCTCGTCACTAATGGGGGTTTTTAGGTAGTACGTGCCCACAACAAACACCCAAAGCTAGTATACACTAGGTCTTTAATTAAGCATTTCCATAATTATTTGCTACATTGATGGAACAAACAAAGCTTTAATACCTCGGTTACGCTAAGCTAACCATGCCGAGCCTTGAGGATTCAATTAAGGAGGCGGCAAAGGCAATAGTAAAGATGGCCAGTGTCTCGCCGGCGGATGATGTGGTGAATGCGCTTAAGAATGCCGTTAAGATCGAGATTCACGAACCAAGCAAGGTACAGTTGAACGCAATACTAACGAACATAGACCTGGCAAGGCAGTACAACGCAGCCGTGTGCCAAGATACTGGCGTGCCCACATTCTTCATAAAGCTTGGCGATGGCTTCCCAATAAGGAGCAAGTTGTTCTCAATATTAACGGAAGCGGTCAGGGAAGTTACGAAGGAGTTGCCCCTAAGGTCGAACTCCGTGGATCCACTGACCGAGAGAAACGCAGGTGATAATACAGGCATTGGGATACCCGTGTTTGATGTGGAATTATTTGATGGTGATTACCTGGAAATGATGTACACACCAAAGGGTGGTGGTACCGAGCTACCCAGCAAGGCCTTCGTGGTACCGCCAGGCAATGCATGGGAAAGGCTACCCGAGCTTGTACTCAACGCTGTCATTGATGCTGGCCCAATGCCCTGCCCACCAGTCATTGTTGGTGTGGGTATTGGGCCCAACCTAGACGTTGCCGCCAAGCTGGCCAAGAAGGCTGCCGTATTAAGGCCCGTTGGTTCAAGAAATAGTAATCCCGGAATCGCAAAGATTGAGGACGCATTGCTGGAGGCTATCAATAAACTAGGTATTGGGGCTCATGGAACTGGAGGTAGGGTAACGGCACTAGACGTGCATATTGAGTACGCGTACAGGCACCCAGCAACCTTCGCGATAGGCATAGTCTTTTCGTGCTGGGCCACCAGGAGGGCCCGAGCTATCGTGTACCCTGATGGTAAATACGAGGTAAAGCCGCTATAATGAATCAACCAAGTGTAATAAAAATTATTATTTAATTTAATCATTGTCGAAATCAATGTGAGCGAACCCATCCTGGGAATTATTGAATTATTTGGATTAGCACTTATAATCTCATTCGTAGCCTCTCAGGGCGGTATCTCGGGGGCTTATTTATTAGTACCTGCCCAGATTTACATACTTGGGGCATTAAGCCCTGTGGTTAGCAGTACGAATCTCATGTATAATGTCATCGCCACACCATTATCTATTTATCGTTATTTGAGAGAGCGTAGGGTGGTCAAGCAGTTAGCTCTCACGCTAGCCCTTGGTGGTATGGCGGGCTCTATCGCGGGTTCGTATATCCGTGTCTTCTTAATGGGGGCTGAGGTCTTTAGGGTGTTTGTCGATGCCGTTTTACTAATCCTTGGCATTGAATTGATCATGACCGTGAGAGCTGTGAGGGCTAGGAAGCAGTTGGTTACTGCTGCGAAGGTGTTGGGTGTGAAGTCTGGGAGGCTTTTCTTCCTGTTTTCAGATAAAGTCTTCAGCGTATCATTACCAATAATCTTAGCATTATCCTTAATCATTGGCGTGGTTAGTGGTATTTACGGTATTGGGGGCGCATCGATAATGGCGCCGATATTATTAACGGCCTTTAACCTACCCGTTTACGTAACAGCTGGTGCAACATTGATTGGGACCCTAGCGGGGTCCATCCCGTCCTTAGTGACATATTCAATATTGGGGTTTGGTCCCAATATCTCCGTTGGCGTGAGCATAGGGTTCGGTGGACTTATGGGTTCATACCTCGGCGCGTCGATACAGAGGAGGGTTCCTGAATGGGTTATTAGGTTAATGCTTAGTATCATGACAATACTACTAGGGCTTCTCGACCTACTCATTCATCTTGCTTGACAGTGAGTATTCATTATCTTGAAGCAGCCGACGTATACTTATTAATATTTTAGGACCTGCCTTGTTGATGAGGGCTGTAGTCTTTGAAACGCCTGGTATTGAAAACCTGAAGATAATGGATATGCCAAAGCCAAAGCCTGGACCTGGTGAGGTGCTGGTGAGGGTTAAGTACGCTGGAGTGAACCCCGTTGATTACTTCACAATAAATAGCAAAAACGCTAGACCCATACCTCACATACCTGGCGCTGAATTCTCCGGTGTCATTGAGGAGGTTGGTCCTGGGGTTGGTGGGGTTAATGTTGGCGATGAGGTGGTTATTTACAATAGATTATTTGATGGAACCTGCCGGTACTGCTTAATGGGTCATGAGGAATTATGCGTAAATAGTGGACTAATTGGTGTTGTGACCCAGGGAGGATTTGCTGAGTATGCCGTAGTGCCTACCACCAACGCACTAAAGGTTCCCAAAGGGGTTAGTCTTGATGAAGCTGCCACATTGCCCGTTGGCGCATTGACTGCGTGGCATATGCTTAATCGTGCTGAGGTTCACCCAGGCGAGGTTGTTGCAGTTTTTGGAGCCACTGGTAATGTGGGTAGTTATGCCATTCAATTTGCCAAGTTGAGAGGCGCCATTGTAGTTGCTGTTAGTAGGAGAGCTGATAGGGTTAGGCAGGCATTGATGGAGCTTGGCGCCGATTACATCGTCACACCTGATGATGTTAAGCAGGTTATTAATGAGCTTAGTGAGGGTTTGGGTGCAGATGTTGTTGTAGATGCTGTTGGTCAATCAACCTGGAATCTCAGCTTCTCAATAGTCGCCAAGTACGGTAGGTGGGTCACAGCGGGTGCATTAACTGGTGGTGATGTCACGCTTAATTTACCGTCACTATACTCCAGGGAAGTACTTGTGATAGGCTCCACAGGTGGTACCAGGGCTGAGTTGAGGGTTTTATTGAACCTACTAAGTAAACGTAGGATTAGGGCTCCAATATATACGAAGCTTGATCTCGAGAGAGTTAAGGATGCCTTTGATATCATGTTTAAGGACGAGAATAGAGTTGGTAAGGTACTATTGACACCGTAAAGTAACCTAACCTCGCTGCGGCAATGTTTAAATAGGGCTTGGTTTTTAGTGCGTTGTATGGTTGACGTAAAGAAGCTGGCTGCGGAGGTACTTGGTGTTGGTGAGTCCAGGGTTAAGATTAGCCCTGAGGCTATTGATAGGCTTGGTGAGGTGACGACTAAGGCTGACGTGAGGGCTTTGATTAAGGAGGGGTTGATATACGCGGAGTATGAGAAGGGCGTTAGTAGGGGTAGGTGGCGTGAGTACCATGAGAAGAGGAAGAAGGGCAAGAGGAGGGGTGTTGGTAGTAGGAAGGGTTCGAAATACGCAAGGCTTGACCCCAAGGAGGCCTGGGTTAGGAAGATTAGGGCATTGAGGAGGTACCTAAACTCACTTAAGAGGAGGGGGTTGATTGATTCGAAGACTTGGAGGGAGCTTTACCTGCAGATCAAGGGTGGCAGGTTTAACAGCGTCTCGGCACTTAGGGCATACTTGATAAGTAACAACATAATTAAGCAGCGATAGGGCTAAAGAACCGTGGCTTAGAAATACTTATTAAGCAACAATCCTCTTGGCTTTACGAGCATGGCAAGGACTGGGCGTTATAAGGTTAAGTTTAGGAGGCGTAGGGAGGGTAAGACGAATTACTACAAGCGTAGGGAGATGATAAAGAGTGGGTTGCCAAGGCTTGTAATTAGAAAAACCAATAATTACATAATTGCCCAGGTCGTTACAGCCAAAGTCACTGGTGATGTAGTAATTGTCAGCGCAACATCGAAGGAATTGGTTAGGTTGGGTTGGAAGGGTGGCACAAAGAATACGCCGGCAGCCTACCTAGTCGGCTTATTGATTGGTTATAAGGCGTTATTGAAAGGTGTTAAGGAGGTTATACCTGACATAGGACTTCATAGACCAATAAAGGGTGCCCGTGTGTTTGCTGTAATTAAGGGGGCTGTTGATGCAGGGCTCGAGACTCCTCATGATGAGGAGGTACTTCCTGATGAGGATAGGTTGAGCGGTAAGCACATTGCCGAATATGCGGAGAAACTTAAGGGTGAGAATGAGGCATTATATAAGGCTCGGTTTTCCAAGTACCTAGCCAGGGGCTTGGACCCTGCGGACTTGCCAAAGCATTTTGAGGAGATTAAAGGAAAGATTAAGGATTATTACATGGGGTTATTTAAGAAACTGAACATAGAATTACCACAGGAAGAGTCTCAGGAGTAAAATATCGTTATCGTTGATGAACAATATCCTCATCAGGAAGTACCGTTATACCGAATTCGTAACCATTAGAGAGCATTAACCGTATTATTTATCATTAGCATAAGTCTTATAAATAGGTTATTAATTACTTATAACTAGGTGATTGAACAAATGAGCAGCGAAACAAAGCTCTCAAGGATACATTACGTGATGTTCCTTAGTTACTCCCTAACGTTCCTAATATGGGGTTTTGTGACAACCAGTGGTGTCATGACCCTTGATTACTTCTCTAAATACATACCTAGGTTCTTAGTGCCAATTTCTGCGGCAATGGGTCCCTTATTTCTGATGGTTGGTAATACCCTAATGGGTCGGTTAGCTGATATTGTTGGTAGGAGGGGAATTTATGTATTCACAATGAGCCTGTACACCATAGGCTTAGTTGGGATGGCACTATCACTATTTTTTATTAATACCATGCCGGTGGAAATTGCGTTTACTGTGTTCTTAATATCGTACATCCTAGCCGAGATTGGCGTCGGTGGTGAGGAACCGCCGGCATTGGCGGCGACTACAGAGCTGATGCCGCCAAATCGCAGGGGTTCCATGCTCGTTTTAATCACGAATTTCGATAATGTTGGTGCCGCCTTAGCTGCCCTAATACTCTTCCTATCATTGCTATGGAGCACTCCCATTTCGGCCACGTGGACCATGATAGGGACCGCCATTCTCATAATTGCGGTGGCGGTAGTGATAAGGTTGGTAACGCCTGAGTCCGTTAGGTGGCTTATGGTTAAGGGTAGGGAGGATGTTGCGAGGAGGATTGCTGAGGAGAAGGGGTTGATGTATGCCATCTCGGATTATCGTAGTAAGGCGAATGTGAGGTTCCCACCGGTGTGGTTCAGGGCATTGGTGCTGTCATTGATGGGGTTCTCGCAGTTGGCAACCTATGGTCTAATGGCATATTACATAATATACCTACCCACACTACCCTTCTCCAGTAATGAGGTGTTGGCTGCCCAGGTCCTTCTATGGGCTAATGTTGGTGCATCATTGGCAGGTCTTGTGGGCTTGGTTGTCGACAATATACGTAGGAAGATGTTTACCTTATTGTCGTACATTGGCGGTTTGTTAACCATGATACCCATATTCCTGGTTTACGGCCTAATGTCAACAAGTAGTATAGCTTCCTCTTTATCGATATTCTACATACTTCTATTCCTAAATATGGTATTTAGTGAGTTCGGTTGGGCGGTGAGGGCGCTTTTGGAGCCTGAGTTATTCCCAACTAGGGTTAGGTCCACGTGGATAGGTATTGTTAGGCTTATCTCATGGACCGTCTACGTAATACTAATCTACTACCTACTAGCCACAGCCAGTACGTTCACATACCTACTCTCAAACGTACTACTGTACATCGTCGGCACAGCCGCGGCTCTAGCCTGGTACATATGGGGTGTGGAGACGAGGAGCTTGCCCGTTAGTGTACTTGATGGCGCAGCTAGCAAATAATACTACAATGATCCCATGCCATTATAATAAAATAGATCACTCAATACCCGTTAGTGCCTAAAATTTGATTGAAAAAGATTTTTAATACCGAGTGAAGCGAAAGTTTTGCTTTACATAGTCCCTTTCTGTCCATCAATTCCCTCAGGTGATTGGTATGGCAAAGCGGTACCTGGCATTGGCGATGCTCGCCTCAGCCCTGTGGGGAGTTTCGTACCCAATCACGTACTTAGCGCTGAGGCTTTATGGAATAGAGCAATTATTGGCGTCGATATACCTATTCTCCACGGCTTCATTAGCGATGATATTAGCCTTCAATGGGTTTGACCGTGAATCGGTGGTTAAGGGTTTAGCACTATCGCCAATAAATTACGCACTCTCGTACCTATACGTTGAGTTATCAGGGTCTGTTGGTGGCTTAACAGCGTTGGTAAGTTCCAGCTATATTATTCCACTGATAGTAGTTGATTACTTACTCAATAGGGACGTGAGTATTAAGTACGTGATATCGGCCGTAACACTGCTTACAGGGCTTTATTTGCTATTTCAGGGTTATGGCGATTCCATATACATAGCGATGCTACTAATGATCCTAAACCTAGCATACACACTGGCTTTAGCGTACCTTAGTCATGCGGACACCCTAAATCTCATCCTTGGGCAATCGCTGGGTACATTACTGATCTCACTCTTTATGGTACATGGCGCAATCATTACATCAAATATTCAGTACATTTATTATCCATTGGCACTGGCATTTATTGGTAATGTGATACCATACTCACTCTACGCAGTATCAATAGAAAAGCTTGGACCTGTTGAGGCATCGTTAACATCGTCAATGGAAACCGTAAGTTCGCTCGTGGTATCAATACCAATCCAGCAATTACCAAACAACCCATTGGCATGGACCCTACTCACAGTATCGATACTATCAATAAGCATGGAAGCACCCAGATTCTGTGTCCATGGAGAGACGTTAGCTCCCATAATTCGGGACTATATCAATCATAGTACGATCAATTCTATTAGAAATGCTTATCCGCGACATATCGATAGAGATTATATGCACGATTCACCATTCATATTGAACGTGCCTGGTAAGAGGAAGGTAATATAGCTAATATCCCATCCCAGGCAATTCCTAAGCGAAGCATTATTGGTCATTGCACGTTAAAATACGGTGTGATGATGGGCTTACCACTATCTTTACCACAGTTACCATTATAAGATCACCCTAAGCTCTCCCATACGTGAGTGCTAGGTCTATTGGTAGGGGTGTTTGCCCTAAATGTGGGTTGGAGGGTTCCGTGGTGATTAAGCAGGTTGGTGGTAAGGAGTATGTATATGTTAAGCACGGTAGAACCTGGCACTACATAGGTCCATTGGATAAGGTAGACCTCAATACGATACTGATAGGGCATACCACCACACTACCACTAAAAGGATCCAGCAGAATGGGTAAGGCGATGGGTGAGCAGGGTAAACCCTTGAGTAAGGTGATCGCCAAGGTGCTTGGCGTGTTATTAATAGCCATAGGCGCGATCCTAGTGCTAATCCCACTTTTACTCTTACCAGCAAGTATCGCTACTGGCTACGCATATGTCGGTGGCTCTGGGCTTTTAATTGTGAATGGTTCGGATAAGGCATACCTATTCTCGACTATGAGTAATCCAATTACTGTCAATGTAATGACGATATACGGAACTAGGTTTAAGGTTCTTGTAACACGAATTAGTTCATTACCACCTCCACTGAATAATACCTTAAGTACGGCTCAAATAACCGTGGGCCATTCAATCAATATCACTGAGATCAAACAATTATTGCCGAACTTCTTAGGTGATTATACGAATTACACAGCAACAATAAGCCCTGGGGAGGTGTTGATAGTGTGGCCTTACGAGGTTTATGAGAAACCGGCATTACTTACCTTCGTTTATCGCTCCATGCCCATACAAGCCAAGACGCGAATTAATGTTATTAACGTCGTGATAATGGCATCGCCTTTATTAATTATCGCCGCTGTGCTGATGTACGGTGGTTATGAATTGTACAGGTGGTCTCGAAGTTAATTAGAAATTGTATAGTTACGGCTCAAGCCTGAATCGATCCCTTGGGTATAGCACCACCTCGCGAATGTTATCCCTCCTCAGTAAAACCATCATTAGCCTATACAATCCCAAACCCCAACCAGCGTGAGGAGGTAGACCGTAATCATAAATCACTAGGTGGCTTTCGAAACTTTCGGGGCTTAAACCCCTCTTCCTTAGTGCATCAATGAGTTGTTCCTTAATGTGTATTCTACTGCTTCCCGACGCGATTTCTAGACCATTAATTACCAGGTCGAAGGATTCACTAATCCTTGGATCGCTCTCGAGGGGTTTCGTGTAAAATGCCCTGATGTCTGTTGGGAAGTGTATTATGAAGAATGGCTCGCCAAACTCCTCGCTTAGGACCTCCATACCACCCTTGGGAACATCCTCACCCCAATTAACCTTCAAACCCCTCCTCTCAAGTATCCCCAGTGCCTCATCGTAGGTAATCTTCCTGAACGGTTTCTTGGGCACCTTAACCTCTATACCATACTTACTAAACTCATCGTTAAATGCCTCAGCCACCTTACCATATACATTAACAATTACGTCCTCGAGAACTTCCATCACATCGGTATAGTTTGCGAAGGCTTCCTCGATGTCAACTGATATGAATTCATTAAGGTGGTAGTTCGTGTTGTGCTTCTCAGCCCTGTATGCTGGTGCTATCTCGAAAATCCTCTCAAGGCTTGCCGTCAATTCCTCCTTGTAGAGCTGGGGGCTTTGGGCTAGGTAAGCCACCCTTTCGAAGTACTGTACGGCAAATAGTTCAGCACCACCCTCGGTGCTCGTGACTATGATCTTTGGTGTGAAAACCTCGATAAATCCATGGCTATACAGCGTCTCCCTAATTGCACGGGTAACCTCGCTCTCTACCCTAAATATTAAGGAGTTGATCGGTCTCTTAAGATCCACAGACCTAAACCTAAGTCTAGTGTCTAAGTCGGTCTCAACAGTACCCCATATATCAATGGGTAAAGGCTTTGACTTGGCTACTACATACACCTCGCTTGGGAAAACCTCAACACCGGCTTTGGCTATCTTACTCGCCTTGACGATGCCCCTAACCACTATGGCATCCTCCTTATTCAATGACGCTACTGCTGACCAGACACTGTCTGGTACAGAACCTTTCTTTATTGTTAGTTGTACCATACCCTCCCTATCCCTAAGAAGTACGAACTTTATATTACCAATATCCCTAATATCCCAAACCCAACCGCTCAGGACTACCTCCTTACCATCCAACTCAGGCTTCACATCCTTTGTCCAGTGGGTCTTTCGGGGAAAGCTCACGAACGCCCTAGTCAATCCTTAGCAATTTAAGTATTGTGATTACCTTGTGACCTCAACTCTAATGTTTGTACCGCTTATTTGACTGAGAACCCTGGCCAGCTCGCTTGGTCTAAATGGCAACCTCCTGAGTTCCGCCCTTGTTATTCTGACTATGGTTTCTGTCGTGCCGTCTGGCAACCAAGAGGTTGATATGGTTAGAATGCGGGCTGGTGACGCCAGCTGGGTTGCTAACTCATTAATATTGACACCCTTCTCAACAACCTTAACCTTCTTATCCAACGCCCTCTCTAGATCATGCTCTATCTGCTGCACCACCGCCCGTGGTAGTGACCTTACGCCCTTTAGCACAACTATGACTAGGTCACCGACCTCGTAAGACTTCACATACTCAACATTCTTCAGAAGATCCTCCATCTTACCTGTCGCTATGTTGAGTAGGGCGTCGCTTACGTCTACATCTAGCATGGAATATTCTCCGCTATCCAGAAGGGATTGGCACTTGCTGCAAAACACCCTGGTCTTGACGCAGAATGTGCAAAACGGAATTTTCATTCGACATCATAAGAAGTACTGGATTAATAAACCTTTGCCTTAGGACCAACCAGGTTATTAAACACCGAGAATTAACGTAGTGTTATCTAGCGATTAAACCTTTTTATTTCGGCTTAGTTTGGCTATTGCTGTGTGAGCATAGCCATAGAGGCGCATGATCTTAGGAAGAGATTCACCAGTTACGAGCGCGTGGGATTCCTCAGAAGGAGAAGGGTAGTTATTGACGCATTGAGGCGCGTCTCGTTCAAGATCAGGTGGGGTGAAGTCTACGGACTACTGGGCCCCAATGGGGCTGGCAAGACCACGACCGTGAAGATCCTAGCCACACTACTCATACCAGATGGGGGTTATGCTATGGTTAATGGTTATGACACCGTTAGGGAGGCACAAGCCGTCAGGAGAAGCATAGGCCTCGTGCTCTATCCAGACAAGGGATTTTACTCCAGGTTGAGTGGGTATGAGAACCTCGTTTACTTCGGCAGGTTGTATGGTTTGGACAAATCCACGGCTGAGGCTAGGGCTAGGGATCTAATGAGAGTTGTAGGTCTTGAGAGCGCCATGAATAGGCCCTATGAGGAGTACTCACTCGGTATGAGAGCTAGGTTAGCCATAGCGAGGGCGTTGATTCACGACCCGCCAGTGCTTATTCTTGATGAACCGACGATAGGGCTTGACCCATTATCGGCCAGGGAGGTAAGGGAGTTGGTAAGTAAACTGAGTAAGGAGGGGAGAGCCATATTGTTCACGAGCCACAATCTTTGGGAGGTGGAGGAGGTTTGTGATCGCGTTGGTATAATAAATAATGGGTCCATGATAATCGAAGGACCGCCCAGGGATATCAAGGATATGCTTGGTTTGAAGTACGTAGTTGAGGTGGAGGTAATGGTGAATGGTCATGTTGAAACCCTTAGGGAAGAGACCCCAAACCCAGCCCATACTCTTCGTAGGCTAATTAATGATGCTGAGACTAGGGGATTTAACGTAGTTAGGGTCAGGATCAACGAACCATCACTGGAGGAGGCCTTCATAAGGGTGGTTCGTAATGAGGGTAAGTAAGCTAGACGCTCTCTATGCTGTGATGGTTAATGAGTTGAAGATAATAAGTAGAGAGCCAGGTGGCTTAGTGCTACTGGTTTTGCTACCTTACTTCATAGCGGGTGGTATGGCGTTCATAGCATCATTCTTTGCGAGGGTAACCGTTGGGGTGTTCGTGAGACAGTTCCTGGGTTTTGAGGTACTCATGCTATCACTAATAATGGTGCAGACAGGGGCTAGGTTTCTGTGGGAGGAGAGGGGTGGTGGTAGGTTGGAATTCCTGCTGGTGAGTCCAACGGGTATGTACGTGATCCTGCTGGGGACCTCATTGGTGATGGTCCTGGTTAACATAGGTGCGTTTACCATAGCCTCCTTACCAATACTTTACCTAAACTATGGCCTGGTCGGTATGGTCAAGTTAATCATAGCCCTGCTGACGCTATTCATAGGCTTACTACCGCTTTACGGTATTGGGTTGTTGGTGGCGGGTATAATAATGAGACTTAATGATGCAGATACTGTGGCGAATATCGTGACGCCAATACTGACGATACTCTCTGGAGCCACATACCCAATATACGTACTGCCCTGGTGGATCAGGGGGTTGGTTTACATACTACCCATGTACCAAACATTCTATTCCATGTACATGGAAATCACAGGTAATGCAAGCCTAAACCTCGTGATTAACCTGGTACTCTCAGCAATCGCATACCTATCGCTAGGTGTGACCACGTATGCAGCCCTCGAGAGAGATTTCAGGAGGAGGGGCACTTAATGAGTTAATCGTTGAGGTTTGGAGGGGGCTTCGGCTACTGCTATCTAGGCCGTCGCTGATATTGATAAATGTGCTCACGGCACCACTCTGGCTCGCATTCTTTATACTGACCCTAAGGGGCTTTGGCGTACTATCACTTGGTAGGCAGATCCTCCAGCTATTTCTATGGGCCGCCTACGCCTTCACGCTATACTCAAGCTGGTTGTGGGGTTTCGGGCATGGGTTAATTCAGGAGAGCTCCGAGGGTATCCTGGAGAGCTTGATGTCAATAACGAGGGGCTTGTTAAATCACATAATCGGTTGGGGCATTGCCTACGCCATATACTCACTGCTTGACTTCGCCGCACTAATCTTCAGCTTCTACATAGTGTTCGGCCTGGTGCTCGAGATCCGCCACCCACTAATCCTCGCACTTTCGATAGTGCTGGCATCCCTTGAGCTGCTCCTCATCTCTACGATATACGCTATGCTCGTTATTAGGCTCAGGTCTAGCTGGGTCATTACGAACATAATGCAGTTCCTAATGCCAGTACTGGGTGGTTTAATACCAAGCGAGACCAATAAATACGTGACGCTCATCAACGAACACTCACCAATAGCATACCCCTTCGTATTAATGCGTGAATCGGCCCTTGGGTACCTCGAGATCCCAATACCAATACCTTACCAATTAATTATTTCGTTGGTTACAGTACTCCTATTATTTGTAATGACGGCGTTGTTGGTGAGGCTGTTCGATAGACGGTTACGGTATGAGGGCAAGCTAGGACTTGCGTGATTTCCTAGTAACTCGGTACGCAACCACTACTGCGATAATTATTGAGGCGAGGGCAGTGTACATTAACATCTCGTACTTAAGTATTAGACTTGCGGCATTTAGTCCATTTAAATTGCCATTAAGGATTGCCTGCGTTAGCAAGTACTTTGATAGTTGAGTCAGTGGGTCGTAGGGTCTCGATGATGCCTCTTGGTACTCAGTCACTATCTTATTTACGAGAGACCAATCGCCACTCGTTATTGCACTGGCTATTGTGGCGTTTAGGAACTGCGGATTACCTAGGCTATTAAGGAGCTCCTCTGCCTCAACGTATGTTGACGGTACAACGAAAACGCGAACCAGGCTTTCATTGACAACGCCTAGGTAGTTAATGCTTAGCAGTAGGCTTGATGGACCTGGTGATTGCAGGATGTACGTGCTTGACCCATTGACTAGGACTGGGGCTGGCACCCTCGAGCCATTCAAGAATGTGGCGTAGACCTCAACCGTACCGTTGAGTATTAGAGGCTCACCGTCATAATAACTAACGACATTGCCGAGCCATACGTTTAGGGCATCCCAATAACTTATCGATTGCGAACTCAGGGTGTAGGTGGATGCGTTAATGTACAGTGGGCACTCACGATTAAATTGGAGCGCTAGTGATGTATTCGCTATAACCGTGATTGACTCGTTCGTACAACCACGAAGAGTTACGTTGATGGGTAGCTCGATACTGGGTATGTCATTAATCGTTATGTTTACGTACTCCTGATGCCCAATTAACACGAGGGGTTTGGACTCCACGTGAATTCCCAATAACTCAACACTCGCCACAGTAATGTTATTCGAGACCAAAGGCCCTAGGGCTACGGTGACTAGGTAAATGCCAGGGGCCGTGGGTTTCACGACTGTGTCTATAATGGTTGACTTACCCGGGGGTAGATCTACGGTGGTGATTAGTGATTGTGTACCATTTAAATAAACATAGAGAGGTCCTTGGTACATCAATGCTGGTGGTATCGTTACATTAATGTGTACATCAATTGCCTGCGGATACACAGCCACCCATGGGGATTGTATGGATGTTTCTGGCGTCGGTCTAGTTATTGTTATGTTTGTGAAGCCGGTATTTATTGTTAGGATTGTGTAGTTTGATGGTAATTCGTAGGTAACAGCTATTGTGGAATTTGCAACCCTATGGTTTAGTACGAGGTACTGGTATGGGCCATGTACACTGATGTTTACGTAAACATACTCATAGGTTTCAGTCACATTCCATAAATAATCAACGACACTCATACTCGGCGGTGCAAACACGATGGTCGACATTATCGTAGTGCCCGAGATGACTAGAGTTATGGATTGGCCTGTGTATGTCATGTTCAGCATTCCCTGCACAAACCCTGACTCACCACAGGGCGTTGAGATACTCCCTATCTCTGAATTGTTTACGTAAATCACGGCCCTATAAAACACCGGGTAGCTTGGGCATTCCTGTGCTGTAAGGGTTACTGTTGTGTTTATGAGGACCCACCTGGGGGCTAGCAGGGCTACCCTGGGTATCAAGGCTATTGATGGGGATGGTAGGTTTATGCTTAACGTGGTTATTGTGTATGTGCTATAGTTAACATAGACCTGCCCAGATAGGCCATCTACCGTTGCCGTCATAGTCCCCAAACCACTTACGTATGTTGTCACTACCGTGTAATTGCCATTCAGGTAATATGTTGCGTTAACAATACCAACCTGGGCGGGCACCACATTGTAACCCAACGATAACGCCGTACTTGGACTATTATAAAGATAAAGATCACCCTGGCCACTGCCTACTGTTGAGTTTGTGAAGAAGTAGAACTTTATTATTGTTTGCCCTGGGTTAAGAAGTACGGTCTCGTTAGGTGGTTCGAAGTAAATCATTGGCTTATAAATATTAATTGGGCTTGGTGGTGAGGAGACCTGAACATTAGTAATTATGACAATGTTGTTGTTAGGATTATTTACACTTAGTATTATATAACCAAAGCTATTACTTGTTAGGTACAATGTTGACTGCGTTAATAGGTTCATGGATGGTTGCTGCAGTGTGATTGCTAGTAATGTGGACTCGCCATTATATGTGATATTGATTGTGTATGTTCCCCACGTTATCCCTGTAAGCATTGCCTTAGCATAACCATTGCTTGCAGCCACTATTGTACCGTTAACGTATAAATCACCATTAATTGGTGTTGTGCCATAAGTTATGTACAGCTTTAGGGATAGTGTTTCATTTAATACGTCATATGTCCCATAAAGAACCTCGGCTACAATACCTGGTGTATAGCTGATCGTTACCGTTATAGTCTCGCTTGAGGTTGTTGGGTTAACGAGAGCCACGTACAGTGTGGTGTTCGAGGTACTAATCGTTGTGTTCAACTGTATATTACTATCCACAATGCCCCCACTTGTCGAGATCTCAATTGATCCAGAGGCAGGTAATTGCAACTCGTAGTATTGAGCACTAAGTCCCTGGAGGCTTACGGTGAATGTGTACGTATTGCCACCTATGCTTATTGTCTGAAACGTGGGCGTGTACGTTGTCCCACAGAGGTCTTGTCCATGCACTATCGATAGTAGGTACTGCACATAGTAGTTGTCCAACCATGAATTAACCACTGAGTCGCCGGCGAACACATTAGCCTCTATCGTGGCTGGGCCGATACCGTTCGATATTAGCCAGTAAATGAAGGCTGAGTAGTAGTACATGTTTATTATTGGTTTACCATAGTAGTCGTAAGGATCATACTCATATTGATTATACATGAAGTAATCCTGATCCAGCGGGCATTGGTTCGTATAGTAGCTGGCTGTACCCTCGGCATCAGCCTCAATGTACCACGGGTAATCCTGAGGTATTGCCGTGTATTGTACATAAGCCCATTGGGATACATGGACTAGTTCATGGTATGCCGTGTGCTCGAGCCATTGTGTTGAAAGCCCTGCGGAGATGTTTATGTACGCAATACACGCATTTATTATCTGACCCGTATTTGGGTAGTACGTGTATTTCCACTCTGTGATGCCAGCTTCGGTACCGTTATTTATGCTTGGTACAACGTAGACCGTGTATTGGCTGCCACTACATGGTGGTGCCATTTTCATGCCTAAATTTGATGTGTAGAGGGAGTAGGCTTGCTCAAGGTAGTTGTCCAGTTCCTGGTCGTATGTTTGACCAGCGTTTGCTAGGTCGTAGATTACGAAGTGCGTACTATTTACTGCCGGTGTTAATGCGTTGGCGTGCGTGGATATTAGTATTAGTAGGAGTGCTAGGGCTAGTGCTGAAGCTTTAACTGTCATTATTTCCAAATAATGCCCATTGGAAGCGTATGTTTTCTGCCCCATGGCTTCTATTCTTTATTAACTATTTTCTAGTTTTTAAGTGTTAATTCAATTCCGCATGAAAAATAATACTTTTTAAATCATAAGTAACATGCGAGTCAGTGCCGGGTTTAAGAAACAGTATTGTGCACATTATTAGCATCTTGAGGAGTTCATTCAGTGAGGTAGTGGTTACGGGCTCTATAATAATGAATAAGGTGTTTAGCGTAAGGGTTAGGCCCGATGATGCCATTAGGGAGGCTGAGGTGTTTTCAAGCACGTTCAGGGATACAGCCGTGTTAATGGATGACGTAGGCTTCCTTAATTCCCTCGGGGCTTTGGGTATGGTGAGGGTTAGGGGTTCCTTGGTTGTGTTTGTTTACGATATACATGACGTGAGACCCTTCTGTGAAATAATGGGTTTACCATGCCTAGAGCCATGGGATGGGGAAAGCCTGGTTCAATCCATTAGGGAGGGTAGGGATTACAGCGAGGTCTTTGAGCTGCCATACGTGGTTAGGCTAGGTCCCTGGTTAAGCATTGATGGTGCCAAGGGGCTGGAGGTTGTACGTAGGAGCCCAACCTTCAATAAGAATTGGGGTGAGGTGATGAGGTGGGGTTTGAATCGGTTAATTGGTGGATTTAGTAGGGAATTACCTAACGAGTTATTGATTAGGGCTCAGGATAGTATTAATGTGGTGGGAAGTGGGGATGGAGTGTTGATTTCTGGCTCAACATGGTCCTTCATTAAAGATAAGATAGATAAACTCGCAGGCTATGCTTTAGTGAGGAGCTTATACGTAAATCCCCTACCTAAGAATTTACCTAATGTTAAGTACGTAGTAGATATTGATGATTTCCTATCTAAGAAGTTGGGTGTGGGGAGGTTAATGATGGATGATGTGGCTAAATGGTATAATGATTTAATGAGTGAGGTGGTGCATGAATTCTTTTTTCGAGGGGCAGGAGATCCATTAATGCTAATTGAGTGGTTTATAGCTAGGCATAGGAGGGTTGGGGAGGTACCCATTGTAATCCTAGACCCAGCCTACGCATACGACATAAGCACTGAGGGACTTTCGCCAAGTTATGACATGCTCCCAACATACTTCGAACCAGCACGTTTTGGGCAGGTTATCGATATTGTAACAAGCCCACTGGCTGCCCTTATTGCATTATCAAGATCTGGCTATGAGTACGGTAGGATCATAGCCATAACAAGCCCGTGCACATTGATTGCGAATCAGGATTTACTATCTGAAATGCAGGACATCATTAAACCAAACAATTCATTACTAATAATCATGAGTGTAGATAATGGGCATGAGAGTGAGTGTGGCGACTTCACGGAATTATTTACTAAATATGGCATCAAATACTCCGCAATTAATTATGACCCAACAAACCCCACATCAGCGTTAATGGACTTAATCAGGGTTAACGAGAGTCGGGGTGTTGTTGTGATAAACTTCTCTAAAAAAGCCGTCAAACGCGCATACATCGTGAATGACGAATACTGCGACAATTGCGGCGATTGCCTAAGGATTGGTTGCACAGCCATACGCCTGGTCAAGAAGCCCGTGATAGAACAAGATAAATGCATTGGCTGCGGTATATGCGAACTGGTTTGTACAAGGGGAGCAATAGGGAAGATGCGATAACGAGGGCAGCCT
>Ga0080003_1000230_pt1 | contig 39419 bp, 32 predicted proteins | sample JossMetagenome_FD_69206 | JGI IMG/M metagenome (GOLD analysis project Ga0080003, IMG submission 69206) | Hot spring microbial communities from Joseph's Coat, Yellowstone National Park, USA - JC2_E (SPADES assembly) (version 2) | ecosystem: Environmental > Aquatic > Thermal springs > Hot (42-90C)... | reverse complement strand
CCTGCGACATCATATATGAGCCGGGGCACAGCACACCCTCCTTTATTGCAACAGCGTCAGCTGAAAGCCGCAGTATGGCAGCCATCGTTGCCTCCTTGCTACCATAACCCGGGTTCTCCTCTTCAATAATGCTGCCGTCGTTTGAATCGTAGCCCAAAAGCAGGTCGGCCCTGTCTAGCGGCACAAGTTCCTTCGAAAGATTGCAAGGTATAACTATCTTCACGTAATCACGCTACTGCCTGCGCGAAAAACATTTTTAAACCGTGCAGGCACGCATTCTTTACCACTGTAAAAGAGCTGTACATGTTTCCCGCTCACGTTTTATAATCTGTTATAGAATAATTTGGATAAGACGTATTTAAATATTTAGTATCGTAGCTACCTTGGCTTTTAGATTTCAAGGCCTTATTCCTGTATAGAATCACAACATATAAATATCAGAAGAAACAATAATAATTATCATGCCTAACACTTATCATAATACGCAGCATGATAGCCTTCTTGAGGATATAAACAGCCTCGCCAAAGAAGAGGTAAGCAATTACAAAATTTCGAATGAGAAACTACCTATAAAGCAGTTTGAAGACCATCTAAGAAATGGCAACTACGAGTATGTAGTTGGCATAGCGGGAGGCGGAATCGAGTTTTGGAGGCTTGCTGCGCTTGCGGGCAAGAATGCAAAAGAAATATACGTTGTAGACAAAGATAAGGTAGCTCTTAATCGCACAAGGGTCATGTTAGAGATTCTAGAGGAACCGGATAGAAATATGAGAGACTTTTACTTTAGGTATTATCTTAATAAGTCCAATGCAGATAAAAGCTACGGTGAATATTACAAAGCTGTGCTCCCGTATATAGACAGAAGCATGGGCTTTCCATCTAAGACAAAGTACCTGCATGAGAATATAGCGGATGCGTTCCATGAAGTTACGCAAAGGAGGCAGGGTAAGTACTTTTTCTATCTCTCTAATATAATTGGAAGTGGATGGGCGGGAGAGAAGGAAAATTCGCTTCTGCCTGAGTTCAAAAATAATAGCAATATAGCACCAGAATCAGCAATGCTGCTCGTGTCAAACAACTTTAAGCGTTTAATACTGCTGCAGAAGACAAAAGAGGGTGAGTTGAAGTCTTTGGACTCATCTTTAAAGGAGGAGGAGGAAGATAAGTCAGGGGCTTTAAACAAATTTTTGAGATGAAATTTTTGTTTTGACACAGCGCTACTCCTACAAACAACACAAGAGAAATATATAGGCAGCTGCACCAGTTATTTTTCAGCGGGGGCAGCGTGCAGATAATAATCAGACTGAGGCACCGCCTATATCCTTATACCTGAGAAGCTTACCGTATGCTATTCCGCCGAACAGCTGCAGGATTCCACCTGCAAACAACGGCAGGGGCATGGAGTATTCAAGCATGTATCCGCTTAACCCAGAGCTGGTCTGTGCCAGCCTTGAGGCAAGGCCCTGTATGCTCGAGGCTGTGCCGTAATCCTCTTTGTCTATGCCTCTTACATTAACGGTGGAGCGTGTGGGGCTGCCGAATCCTGAGACAAGTGCGCGTGCGGCGTAGAGAAGCGCTGCTAGCGCCATGCTCGGCATGAACGCCATAACTACGAGCAGGGCTCCGCCGAGAACCCTCGTCCTCGAGGAGATGTTAAGCAGATTGAAGTGCGAGGAGATGCGCGATGATGCATAAGAGCCAAGCGCTGTCATGAGGTAGCTCGCGCTGAAGAGCAGGCCTATGCTGAATGTGTTTGCATGGTACATCATCTCGAGCCATAACGGCAGAAGCGGAATCGCTACGCCGATACCAGCACCCTGAAGCGCGTTCGATACAACTATCCTCGATAGATAGCGGTAGCTCTCCGGCTTCAGCGATATCTTCTTCTTTTTCTCCACCTTCGCCTCCTTTACGAGCAGGATCAGCACGAAAGAGGCAAGCATCATGGCTCCTGAGCCGAGGTACAGTATTTTGAATGCCTCTATACCGCCCACACTCGCCTGCAGCAGCGCATGGGCAGATACCAGCAGGCCTCCGACTATGCTGAACAGCGGGGCAATTGCTGCGAGCTGGCCCAGCTTGCTTACCCTCTCGCCTTCTTCGTGCCAGTTGTTTGCTATGAGCGCAGTAGTGCCCGGCGAGAATGCTCCGCGCATGCCTCCTGCTGCGCCTCCTATGCTGCCTATAACCATAGCGAGTATTATGAGCAGGTGGGAGCTTGATAAACCTATGATTATGCCCGCAAGCATAGGAAGCAGCTCGGCAATGAGCAGCGACTTCTTGTAGCTGTAGAGGTCGCCGATGAATCCGAGCAGGAGCACGATGAACGCGTTGAATAGCATTATTGCAAGGAAGATAAGGCCTATCTTTATGGCGCTGAACTTTAGAAGAGAGAGGTAAAGGGGTATGGCGAGCGTCATATATACTATAGCGACGCTGCGTATTGCACGCGAGGCGAGAAGAAACTTGAACCCAAAGTTGTCATGCATGCATATACCAAAAAGCAATGAAAATAGAGCTTATATTCAGAGCTTGTCTATTTTCCTCGCTATTTGGAGCAGAAGGTCGACGATGAGCCCCACTACTATAGAGAGGAAGCCTATTATTACAAGCATGAAGGAGATGAGGGCACGGCCCACTTCGGTGAGCTGGCCGCTGCTGAGGTAGCTTGCTATCACGAACGCGCCGAGCACAAAACCCGCGATCAGCAGCACCGCGCCTATGCTTCCGAAGAGCAGCAATGGCGAGTAGTCCCTTGCGCTGCGCACGATATGGCCTGTAACGCCAAGGCCGTAAAGCAGCTTTGACTTTGCAAGCTTCGATCTTGAGCCTTCCATGCGCTCACCGTAGCTTATAGGTATCTCGGTAATCTTTTTAAAGCCTTTCTTTTCGATCTCCATGACGAAGAACATGGAGCCGGCGCGGTAAGGCTTTGCGTCCCTAATCGCATCAAATGCCTCCCTGCGCATGGCGAATATGCCGGTAAGGCCGTCGTGTATGTTGATACCATGCATCGCGGCGTAGATCTTGTTTATGCTCTTGTTGCCGAAAGAGAGGTAGCTCTTCATCGCCTTGCTGTTTTTGTTTTTACCGTGGAGCCTGTTGCCCAGCACCATATCCGCATCCTGCCTTTCAAGCGACTCTATTGCACGCACCAGGTCCTCGGGCGCGTATGTGCCGTCTGCATCAAGATTGGCAAGCACGGCGCCGTGGGCATTCACAAATCCCTCCATCGTCGCTGCCTCTACACCGCTGCTCTTCTGCACCAGCACCTTCACGCCTGTTGCACGGAGCCTTTTTCTATATGCAGGGCTGCTCTTGTCGACTACGATTATTTCGCATCCTGGCATAAGGGATTTGAGGCGCTCAATGAGGCCAAATGCGGCTTCTTCTTCTATTGTAGGCAGTATTACGCTCACTTTGCTGTAGTCCATAAGAAGCACTTTCAAACATTGGGGCAAGAAAGGCAATGCGCCAGCGCAAAACTGGCGAAATGTGCATCAACTGCACCAGCACACCCAACAGGATAATTAAAGTAGAAAATAAAACTTTATAAAGTATTGCGTTAGCATATGCTGCGCGTCTGAATCTGCAAAGCAAGCAAGCCCCTAGTGCACACCGAGCAGATCATCGAAGACGCTGTTTATCATACCAGTGTCAAACTCAGAAAGAGTACCTACTTTTTGGAGGTAACGGTTCTTGCTCGCGCGCACCATCTCGTCAACCCTCTTGGGAAGCAAGTTTATGTCATCGACTACGCACTTTTGCTTCACCTCTGCTGGTATAGGAGTATAGCTTGGAAGCAGAACCGGTGTGCGCAGTGCGAGGCTTTCTATCGCTATCGCACTAAGTCCTTCCCTCTCACTCATATTTAGGAGCAGTGATGCACCCGCGATCCTCTTGTAAAGCTTCTCGCGGCTCTTCATAAAAGGCTGCACACTTATAAAGTTGTACCCCGAGTCTGCAATCTTGCGCATTATAGAATCTGACTCCGGACCGGTGCCGATTATTAAGCCCCTGACATTTTTGTTTATGCTGTGAGCCTTCGCAACCACGTCGATCCACAGGTCAAGCCTTTTCTCCTTTATAAATCTTCCAGCAAATATCACTGTGCCGTCGCCTTTATCCGACTTGGAAGCGTATCTGCTCATTTCTTTCAGATCAACTACAGGCGAAAAAACACGTATCTTATCTGGCTCTATACCTATGCGCTGCAGTCCCTGCGAAGTCGTGCTTGAATTCGCTATATAATAGTCTGCACCTTTTAGCACGCGATTAACATAATAATAAGCTGCGATACCTCTGAAGGCGCCAAGATACTTCTGCCAGTATTTCATGTCCCAGATTTCTATCGCATCCATAATCAGCTTTGTGCCGTTCGCACGGCAGTACCTCTTTACCGCAGGCAGATGCAAATACGGCATAGTGTTTACAAAAATTGCATCTAGCTTGTACTTTGAAAGGAACTTCGGCAGCGCCCTCGCAAAAAGCAGCGCAAGGCGTGTAGACCTTATCCCGTTTACATAAAGGCGGTCTATATCGGCATCCGCGACGCATATATAGTGTATTCCGTATTTTGTGAATGTGCTTTTCATGCCTTTGAACCGAAGCGTGAAGAACAGCACCTCATGCTCATTTGCAAGATGCATTGCTTCGATATGCTCTGTGTGTTGCAGCCCTCCCTTAACCCACGGGTAAGCAATATCCGATACAATGCCTATGCGCATGCAATCACGTTTCGCTTTGCTGTATGTTTATTATATAGTCCAGTAGTCTGACATAAAAGAGGGCGTTAGATTCTAAATATTAGTGCATCATATCTTAGAAAAATCCATCAAGTGCATTCTCCAGGGGCCTCTTGATCTGCTCTACACATTTTATCCCGAGCAGGCCCAGCATCCTTTTGCCTGTGACGGTATCGACACTTATGGCATAGTTCAGGCTGTTGAGCTTGTGAAGTGCGGAGGCCTCTTTTATCCTTCCGCCGTAATCGTCGTCCATCATCACAAACACCTGCCGGGCATCCTCTAGTTCTTTACCATCATTCATAAGGCTGTCATATGTTATTGCTTTTATGTTTATGCCCAGCAAAGAGTTAATGTACCTTAACACATTTACATCGTGTAATCCTTCCACTATGCACACCGCATCTTCTGCGGAGATCTTTTCAAATATATTGTAGAGGCTCTTGGCTCTACCATTCTCACGCTCACGGTTCCTCTCTTTGAAACTCGCCAGATAATCCACCCTCGCAATAATATCTATTTTATGGCAGGTATATTTATTCCTTGCGCTGGAATGCACACATGATGCGCAGTGCAGATATGCCATAAAGCTAATTTATTCGAGAGCGCCAGATCGCTGATAAATGGTTAGAGCGTGGTGCAACTAAGGTGCATTCGACCAAAGGAATAGGACAAAATAAGTATAACCAGCGGTTGAGCCTGTCTACTCCCTCAACAGCTTTAGGATGTGCTCGAGCGTGTCCAACTCTTTGCCATATTGTGGAACGTATTGCAATTGCAGCGGTGGATAAGGAGAAGCGAGGCCCACATCCATGATCACAGTGCCTATCAGGTATTCTTTGGACATTTTGTCGTTTTCTGTTTTCAAATTTTCTATAACTTCAGTTAATACCTTCCTTGCATCATCGAGAGTATTTAAACTGAGATTTTTATATCCCTCTATATTTCTCTCTCCTGGGAAAGCAGAGCTATTATATTTGATTTTATTTTTATCGGAATCTATTACAACCTCAAGGACTTTCTTAGTTGGCGAGGACGAAAACCAGGGCTTTTTAAATACCTGTATGTGCATGTCTTTTGTGTCAATTTTTATGCTGTATTTGTTATCTTTTTCTGTAACAGTTATAGAGTCCCCCTCCTGCAGTATATTACGACCATCATCTTTCAACTTTAGCGTGTTTGATGGCATGCAATCACATTATGTAACCTATATTTTATTATATATTTATTAGTTTGTTTGATGTTCTGCATCTGCATATTCCCGCTCGAAGAGCTTCTGCTGCAAAATGCACATGCTCCCGCAGCCAAAGCGGCTTCTAAAGTTTCTTTGGACTTCTCGCCTTTAACATCGCTTGCAATTTTTATTCTATCTAGAGTGCGGCTAATTATAGAAAAGTATAAATATCTGATCACACATAATTATGTGTGATATGTGAGGTGATGAAATGGCAAAAAACATAACTTTGGCTGTACCGGACGGGGTGTACGCCCTGATGAAGGAGCACTCTGAAATAAACTGGAGTGCGATAGCAAAAAAGAGCATAGAGGCATTCGCAAAGATACTGGAACAAGCGGATGAGGCAGAGAAGGAGATAGCGAACAAGTATGGGAATGAGGTAACTCCAAGGTTCTCAATGGGTATCTCTGATAACTCCGGAGTTAACAGGTTCCCAGTAGAGGCAGGGATGATGGGCTATGGTTATAGTGCCAATATAAACTTCTCTATGAATGTAATGCCTACAAGGCAGCCAAAAGAGGGATACCAAAAGATACCTAACAAGAAGGACATACTAAAGGAAGCCACGAAGGGCTGATGCGTAGGAGGTAGAAGTTTTGACGGTGCGCTATGCACCGCCTATTTTTACTTTATTCCTATCGGTTTTTGACTTACTGCCCATAATGCTCAACCATAGATTTTTTATTTTATCATTTTTATATTTATATCCTATATTTGTGTTCATGCGTGTTTGATTCCTCTTTTGCAGAGGGAAGCGCGTAAAAAGCCCAGGGGGATTGATTGGACAATGAAAAGGAAGTGCAGGTTTCAAAGGAGAAGAGCGAAAATGTGAATGTGCCTGACTCTCTTAAGAAGATGATGGAGAAGCAGGGCTATCATTTCGTGGGGAGGCATTCCGCAACAAAGACGTGCGAGTATACGAAGAGCAGTCTTAAGAAAGGAGGCAAAGTGTGCTACAAGTGCCAGTTCTACGGTATAAGGAGCTGGAGGTGCATACAGGCTACGCCAGCAATAGGCTGCAACCTTGCATGCGCCTTCTGCTGGAGGATAATACCTGAGGAGGTAGGTATAAAATGGAATGAGCTCAATGCGCTGGGGAGCTGGGATGATCCCGACACTATAGTGGAAGGACTTATCAAGGAGCAGAGGAGGCTTGTCAGCGGCTTCAAGGGAATGGCAAATGTAGACCAAAAGAGGTGGAACGAGGCAAACGACCCTGCGCATGTTGCGCTTAGCCTCACAGGCGAGCCGCTCTTCTATCCGCGCATGAGTGCGCTGCTTGAAGCGTTCCACAGGCGAGGCATAAGCACTTTTCTTGTCACTAATGGTACAATGGTGCATGCGCTCAAGGCGCTCACCGTAATGCCCACGCAGCTCTATGTTTCTATACAGGCACCCGACAGAGAGGTGTACGAAAAGACCGTAAGGCCTAAAACACTCAATGCATGGGAAAACTTCCAGAAGTTACTGGAGGTTTTTGCAACACTCAAAACGAGGCGCGTGTTCAGGCTGACGCTAGTGAAAGGGCTCAACATGCTAAATCCTGAGGGCTATGCGGAGCTGATAGGCAAGGGCAGGCCCGATTATGTAGAGGTCAAAGGATTTGTGTATGTCGGGGGGGCAAGGGGTGCTGAGAGGAACCTCTCTTACGAGCAGATGCCCAACAAAGAGGAGATACTTGAATTTGCAAAAAGGATCGCGGAACTCTCGGGCTACAGGTTTGTAGACTATCATGAGAGCAGCAAGGTTGCACTACTATGCTCGAGCGAGGAAACTGAGAGAAACAGAAGGATAAACTTCGCAAAACCTTAAAGAGTCTGCAGAGGTTATTTGCCACTCCAAACTTTTTTCGGTAACAAAACTACATAGAAGTTTACTATCCAGCTGCCTTTTTCATACTTGCGCATACCATTGCTGTGCATACGCGTCATTGTATTACCGTTTTGTTTTTACAGCCACCCAAGCACCAGATGCGAAAACATCAAGGTATTCGGCTAAAAAACCCAATATTCTATTTGCTCAAAACCTTTTTATACCTATCCTATTTTGCATCCTGCTTCACTCCCACCGAAGTATATTATATTCTGACTTTGTATCGACACTGCGGATTGGTAGCCGACCTATGAGCACATCTTCTATCTCTCCGTACGCCATATGCACATTGTAATCTGAGAATACCTTCTTGTGGTATAGTATATCGTGTTTGTATGCAGCATCCCAGCTGTCGAATACGCCAAGCGTGAAGAAGTCGTATGCACCTATCAGAGGTGCTGTTATCAGGTACCTGCTTATTAGAGGGTCTGGATCATCATCCATGAAAGCCTTTCTTGCGTTTGCAGATGCGGACTCGTAGGCTTCCTTCACGGAGTACCTTGCAAAGAAGGTCATGAGTGTGACGTTCTTGGGCTTATTCATAGCAAGGGTGAATCTGTTTATGTAGCCTTTCTTCATAAGCCTGTTGAAGTTGTAGGCTGCCGTATTGAAGTGTATGCCCATTTTGGATGAGATTTCGGCAAAGCTCACCCTTGCATTTTCATTAAGCATCTCAAGCATTTTTTTGAACTGTGGCTTTATATCGAGCTTGCTTATGAGCTCCTGCCTGAGAGGGAAGAAACCAAGCTGCTTGTGCACCAGTTCCGAGGTGCCCCATTGTGCGCCATATGCCGAGAGTGCGATTCTTGTCTTCTTGTCCCACTTTGCATACTCAAAATCGGAAAAATAATTTGAGTATATAAGCAGATCATAATTGCCCTTTACAGTCGCTACGATTTGTGGTATATCAGATTTCTCAAATATACCTTTAAGCTCATCGGGCGTAGGCTTTTTTTCAAACTTCACGAGAGTTAGGTGCGGGCTCACAAGGCCGAGCGCCCTCTCGTTGAACTCTATCGTGTACCTGGCGCCCATTTCAGTTTCGAGCTGCTTTATCTTGTCTGAAACTGTTTTGCGCGAGATATCCAGCATCTTTGAGATGTCAGACACGGAGAGCCTCGAATCCTCTGACAGGGCGCGTGCGACGCGCCTAAGCAGCAGATTCTGCGACTCATTGAAAACGCTTTTCACTGTATATTCTTCGCTCAAGGCACCACTTATCAAAATAACAATACTTTATTGTTATATTTTCTTATTTGGAGGAGTTTAAATTACTTTGCCTAAAATATGTAAGTAGCATCATGTGCCTGAATTCGCACGCATTTTAGAGGCGGGTGCATGCAGAAAAACGGGATGCAGGGCAGACGTGCAGCCGAAAAATAGATTAAGGCAGGTAAGTGCATGGAGATAAAAACGCTTGCAAATACATATCTGGTGCTTGCGCTGCTCACAGGTGCACTGATGCCTGTGCTCTTGGACTTCGGGGCGGTGGGCATAAGCATACCAGAATTCCTGTTTATAGTGTATGCAATATCTGTGCCAGTATCATTTGCATTTGTTGTATTTAACGGTAAAATGAAAAAGCTGAAAGAGATATTTGGGAATAAGAGAAATCTTGCTTTTATAGCAATTGTGGGGCTCCTGAATTATGTGCTGCTTGAATACGGACTTACATATGCAGAGAAATTTGTAAGCGCTTCGCTTGCTACAGTAATATACAGGTCCTACCCAATACTCATGTTCCTCTTTCTGCCGCTTATATTGAGGGAGAAGGTTTCTACGAAGCAGGTCTTAGCACTCGGCCTTACCTTTGCGGGCTTCGTTATAGCTTTTACAGGTGGAAACCTCTCACTCTCTGGCTCAAATTTCTACATAATAATGTTCCTTATAGTTATAGCGCTTGCTGGCGCCCTTGCAACAACACTTGTTAAACGCTATGTGTTCGACATGGAGAGCTCCATGTTTATATTCAATCTTGCAAGCTTCGCATTTTTCGCGGTATTCTTCATGCTACAGACAGGCATGGGGGGAAGCGTGGGCCTTCCGAATTTCGGTTCATGGGCAGCAATACTCTACACTGGCATAATCTACAACGTCTTTACCGGCTTTATGTACTATAGCGCGCTGCGCATGATAAAGACAACGATAGTTACAAACTTTTATTTCCTCTCGCCGTTTATAACATTTGTGTTTGCGTATGCGATCTTGGGCGAGGCAATAAAACCTTACTACCTGCTTATAGCAGTGTTTGTCGCTGCAGGGCTTTTGATACAGCGCGTTGACTTCGAGGGCGGAAAATACCTGAGCAAAAGCAAAAAGAAGAGCAACTATCTGATATATGACGTGACCAGCGCATTTGTGAATACAAGCAACAACAAAATGTATAGTATGCTCAAGGGTAATGGCAGAGTGCTTGCGGTTAAGGTTGATAGCAACTGGTACTCGAGGCTAGGCAATCTTATAGAGGAGGCAAAGGGTACGGATTATGGCAAAAAGCTTATAATATGCACTGACGGAGATAGAGAGAACATAGGAAATGAGGAGCAGAAGTTTGTAAGAGATATCATGAGCATAAAGGAGGGCGAAGCCGCACTGATAGGTGCTGGCAGGCCAGAGCACATAGAGGGCTTCTTCGCAGACTTCATCGACAAGTATAAGGAATAAGGAGCACGAATAGAAGAACAGAGAACGCAAGTTGGTGTATCAATGAGATTCAATCCGTTCAAGCCAAAGAACGGCAATAAGATCAAGATAACGGCCATAAACCTTAAGTACAACGGCGAGATCCATAGCGTGGAGGGGATCGAGGCTAGCGGGAAGATCTTCACAGTAACAGTCCCTTTTACGAACAGGCCTTACTCAAACTACCTTACACAGGCAGAGATAGTGAAGGCGAGCGACTTTGAGCCCGTAAGCCTAAAAAGTATAAGCGCTGGTGAGCCTTTCAAAGTGGTTGCAGTTGAGCCGCAGCTGCCAAGGAAGATAGGGCCCGAGGAGAGGGTTGAATTCAAGATCAGCATAGCTGCGCCAGACTATGCCTACTCCGGACCGATGATGCTTGAATTCGTCGAGGAAAACAGGGAGCTGGTGCATCTGGAGATTACAAGTATTGTAGTAAATGCGATGGGCAGGAGCGCTACCGCTGAGTCTACGATAAACATGTTCAATGTGCCCAAGAACCATATCTTTCAGCAGAATCTGCAGCTGCTCAAAGTGCTTGATTACGGAATGAAGGTTGAGAGTATAACTATAGACAAGCCGTTTGAGTTCGAAGGCTCCCTGCCTAAGCTGCCTTTTATAGTAAATGATGCAAGCAGTTTTGTTGTGGCTGTTTATGTAAAGGCGCCCGACATCAACTACGCAGGGCCGATGACAATAAATATAAAATAAAGATAAAATAAAAAGCCGCCCTTCTTTCCAATATTCTAAAGTCTAAGAGAGCAACGATGCTCCATGCAAATCCTATTCAAGCCTGCCGGTACTGTAGAAACGCTTCAGAACCTTTGCGTATGCATCAATCTGCCGCTCCTTGCTGTACTCCTTTGCAATCTCAGATGAGAGTGATTTAAGCTTGTCCCTCAGGCGTGAATCACTGAAAAACTGCTCTATTAATTCCTTGAGCTGCTGCACATTGCTTGGATCGAAAGTAAAAAGCCTGTCACCAAACTGCTCTATTATATCAAGATTTATCGCCTTCTTTGAAAGCAGGAGTGCGGTGCCGAAAGTAGCCGCTTCTATAAATGTTGCATTGAATGACTCCCACAAAGACGGCAGCACATACAGATCTGCGATGCTGTAATAAGAGGGCAGGTCCACATCGGACACACGGCCAGTAAAGATTATGCGTTTGTCGTCCTCTGCGAGCTCCATATACATGGGCAGGGACTTGCCTTCTCCTACGAGCAGCAGGCGCAGTTTTTTGTCGTCTATCATTTTGAATGCCTTTATGAGTGTAGAGACATTCTTCTGCGCATCGGCCATTCTGCCCAAATAAAGAACAATGCGCTCATTATTGCTTATGCCGAGCTTTCCACGCAGGGCGGCGAGCTCTTTTTGGTCCGGCTTAGTATAAGGGATTAGGGAGCTGCTGTGTATTATTGCGGCATTGCTGTTGTACCTTTTTACCGCATGGTACTGCTCCTTGTTAAGGGCTATTACACCATCAAAGAAACTAAAGAAGCGGCGCTGCGCCATGTCAAGCCCGACAAAAGGGCCCGTCCCAAATGTCAATGCCATTATATTATAATCAAAAGCGCTTTTATAATTGCCGGATGCATTTGCATGCTCTATATAGAGTATTTTTGCATCGGGCATGTAGGGTTTAAGGCGCTTGAGCACTATGTAGTCATTTATGGAGTTGGAAAGCACAATGTCGGGCTTTATCTGCGTAATCCACTGCTTAATCTCTTCAAGGGTTATGCCACGAAGAGAATAGAGTGTGTAGTAAATCGCGCGCACTATCCTCAACTCAAGGAGCTTGTTCATGTTATAGCTCTCGAGCTTAGACTTGATCTCCTTCTGCCTCGAGCGTTTGAGCATCAGCGTGTCCTTGGACGGCTTTATGTAGTCGGTTTCATAGCCCAGGTAATATGTGTCTATGCCGCGCTTTTTCAGTTCGTAGAAGAGGCTTGCCGCTACACGCTGGGCTCCGCCCACTGCGCCTAGCCTTGAACTCACATCAAATATTAGCACTCTCATGCTATGCACTCACATATCTTCGCCTAGAATATTGGTTTGTACCTCGGATCGGTGTCTATCTTCGCACCAAAGTACTTCAGGATCGTAGGAGCTATGCTGTAGACATGCAGCGCGCTCCTCTCCACTGTGCCGTAATTTATGCGAACATTGCCGTAGCTCACAGCGCCAAATATGCCATTCCGCAGATGGTCTCCGCGCTTTGCGACTTCAGGTTGTATGAAGAGCTTGCCGTTCTTCATATAGCCGAATGCATCGAGAAGATAGCCTTCTTTCACCTCCGCCATGACATCAGGCGCTATGAAGAGCTTTGTTCCCTCATAATAATCATCACCGTCGAAGACACGCACAATAAGGCGGTCTCCGCGCTCGTCCTTTATTTTCATAAGGTCGGACATGAGCTTGCGCTTCAGCTTCGGCTTCTCGGATTTGCTGACTATACCGTTCTCAAAGCGCGAGTCGTTGATAAATATTGTGCATACGATGGTGTTTGCCACGCTCGCGAAAGCCCTGGTTTTGCCCATATCGTAATCGAAGTCGTGTATGCGCATGTAGCTTTCGGAAGAGGTGCCTGGCAGGAGCTTCATGAGCGCCGACTTTGAGAGCCCTTTCAGGCTTTTAGGAAGCTTGTCGTAAATGAACTTCCTAGAGCCGCTCCTGTTCATCATCTTCAACAATCGCTCCCTCAGCTCGTACCTCATGGTGCTCGCCGCAGTAGTTTGCTCCATCGCAGCCTCAAGCTCCGGCCTGAGCCTTGAATAGCCTTTGCTAAGAAGCCAGCCATTGATTAGAAACTTTCTGCGTATAGGCTGCGCACCGTGATCTGAAACCATGAGTATTGTAGCGCCCTCCTTTTTGGCGCGCTCCTCAAGCCACAGCAGAAAATCTGAGATTTTCTCGTAAAGTGGCATGACATAGTCACGCCAATCGTCCAGGTTGAGCGAGAAGTGCTGCATCCGGTCTTCCTCGGTAAAGCAGATGAAGGCAAGGTCGTACGACTTTGACATGAGAAGCTCTTTTGCTGTATCAGAGCGCTTCTCTATGCTTTTCACATAGATCTTCGACGCTTCTGCAAGGCTCATCTCGCCGCTCTTTATTTTTGCTTCTATGTCGGGCTCGCCGAAGAAGCCGTGCCTTTTAGCTATGTCCTGAACGAACTTGGAGCTGAATTTTGAAGGAAGGGGAAAGCCCGTTATCATATCGACATTTGGCTCATTCGAAGGGCGCACTAGCATCGCGGGAGTTATGATAAGGCTTTTAACACCATAGCGCGCAATTTTGTCCCAGAAGGGCGCCTTTATTGAAGGATCATAAAACACTACGCTCTTTGTGTAATTCGGCTCCATCTTCAGGAACTCCGGCACGCCATGTTCGCCGGGCCTAAAACCTGTATATATGCTGGGCCACGAAGGTCCTGTCATAGGCGGCAGTGTAGAATCCAGATTTGTGAGCACGCCGTTCTCCATGAATTCCTTGAAGCCGCCAAGCCTGTACTTGTTTGCGTTCTCCTTGAGAAGCCACAGCGGTGCAGCATCTATGCCTATCAGGTACAGCTTTTTCCTCTTTTCATTCTTTGTTTTCACAGAATCATCGCATAGCAAAAACTTTCGGTGCTTGCAATAGACAACAAACTTTTATGTGCTGTCTGTTTTGCATTCACATTGTATATTGCTTTTTGGAAAATCAATAATTATTATACTTTCTACTTTCTGCAGATTCAGTAGAAGAGCCTTTTTTGCATAAGCAGGTTCCTTAATATTGTGCTGTTTCTTACCCACTCCTTCGGTGGTATTGCAAGTTTGCTCTTTATATAATCAAACGCCTGTGAGAGATCTTCAAGCACATCAGGCTTCGTTTCGAGCGTCTGCCTTACGTGCTCCCTAACATTCCACACGCCTACAGGCATTATATAGCCCTCATGCGTCTCGCGAAGTATCAAGACAATTGCCTGCTTCTTCATCGCCTGCAGCTTTTCAGTAACCGCGAGACGCGCGGCATAGTAGCATCCGCCTATCTCCGCATAGGTTTTCCTTCCGCGGTAGCCTTCATAAGACGAGTATATGCTCACATCCCTACCATCATTCCAGATTGTATGTGGGTACCACACCTCTATCGACTCGTACTGCCAGTAGCCTGGGAAGAAAAATATAAGCCAGCGGTTGTCAAGTGCAGAATTGTAGAACACATGTATCGCATCTACGGGCTCGTTATATTTTACTTCGCTAAGGTTTGCCTTTGAGATAGTGTCATCAACCGCAGTAATGCTCCACCGTGTAGGCACGAATTTTCTGTTGTTCTTGGTACCGAAAAGCCCTGCAGAGAGCGCGCGCTGTAGTTTTGAAACAGGCACGCCGCGCTCATAAAGTTCCTTAAGCGCCGTTGATGCTGTGGCGGAGTCATCGCCGTACAGGCTCTCCAGCTTCTTATCGGATTTTATGTTGTATAAGTCAAAATCCTTCATGACAACACTAGGCCCGAACGGCTCTACATCGTCATTGACTGCAATCTTTACAAATGGTTTTTTATCCAGCTTCACCTCCGCCTCGGCGGGTCTCTCAGCAAGGGCAAGGTCGCGCATCTGCTCCTCGAACTTTCCTTTCTCTACATCATAAACATTTGCGGTGTACATGCCCCTAACCAGCTTGGAGCGCATCTCGACTATCTTCTCTATATCAAGATACCTCCATCTCTCAGGAGTGCTCAGGATCGAGGTATCACCGAATTCTGGAGGCAGGAGGGGACCTATGAATACCTTCGGGTAGTTGTACCTTCCTACAAACAGATCCGTAGGAGAAGACCCCGCGATTTCGTTGCCAGACATAAGCGAAACTGCCTTCATTTTGTAGTAGTATTTTAGAAGTGCGGGGTCGCGCATGTGCTGGTACACTACCTCTGATCTTTTTATTCCTGGAGTAGAAACAGCCAGCTCCTGTATCATTTTCAAACGTTGAAGTGTCTCCACGATACAATTATTATCTCCTAAAGCTTATAAACTATACACAAAGCATGCCTATACAAGACGCAAAGGTTTATTTAGTTTTTATGTGTTCTCTGAAAAGGGTTATAGAATGCCACACAAATTAGATGAAAATAAGAATTATCTGCAGAAACGTCTCGAAAAGCTTTTTGAAGGAGGCAACTTTGATGCAATACTACTCTACAACACAGAAGAGAGGGACAGCAATTTTCTCTATCTCACAGGCTTCAGAAGTGGAGTGTTTGAATATACGCCGCTTGTAGCGACGCGCGATTCCGTGCATGTCTTTGCATCGCAGCTTGAATACGACACTGCAATTTCGCAGGCAGGCAAAGGCGGTGCGATAGAGGTACACCATTTTGACCGTGAAAAAGATTTCAAAAGCAAGATAGGCAAAATGCTAAAAGGGAAGGTTGTTGGTGTGGATTACAGCTTCCTACCATATTCAGAATTCAGGCGTCTGAAAAAGATTTCAGGAGCAAAGAGATTTGTTGATGTGAGCAAAGCTTTTGGAGAGGCAAGAGCGGTAAAAGACAAAACAGAGCTCGCACTGATGAAGAAAGCCATAGACATAACAAGATACGCATTTGAGAACGTAGAGGAAAGCTTTGCCAGGGGGATGAGCGAGGTAGAGCTTGCCGGAAAGTTTGAATACCTGCTCAGGGAGCGCGGCGCAGAGGGCCTTGCATTCAGCACTATCGTATCCTTTGGAAGCAATGCAGCACTGCCGCACCATATGCCTGACCAGACAAAGCTAAGGGAAAATGAATTTGTATTGATAGATGCAGGCGCAAAATATGGAAATTATTGTGCGGATATGACGAGGACATTTATATTCAGGCCTGATGTGCACAGCACAAAGTACAAAAAGATGAAAGAGATTATAGAAGTGGTTGAAAAAGCGCACGACGGTGCGATTGAGCTCATGCATGAGGGGGAGATTGCAAAGAATGTGCATGAGTATGCCGCCAACTTCATTGACTCGTTTGGAAGACACCAGTACAAAGGCACCTTCATACATTCACTCGGTCATTCGATAGGTATAGATGTGCATGACGGTTTTGGCGGGATTGGTATCTATCCAGGCTCAAAAACAGTACTAAAGAGAGGCATGGTGTTCAGCGATGAACCTGGCATATACATAACAGGGTTTGGAGGAGCAAGGATAGAAGATGATATACTCATAGGAAAGAAAAAGGGAATAATGCTCAGCGGCGAAAAATAACACGAAAATTAGGCCGCGCGCGATATAGAAAGTAAAAGATAATGATTATTTCTTTCTCTTTGCGCCGACCTGCGGCTTAAGGAGTTTGCTTATTATGGAATTCAACTCGGTGCCGTCTACGTTGAGCCGCATCCTTGACATGATAAATGCGGCCGCTTCGCCGCTGCTTTTGAATTCTGATCCCTTTAGCATTTTTGAGACCTCTTTCTCTAACTCCTTTCCTGTTACCCTCTCAAGCTTTTTGTCAGTAATTATCTTTTCCACATCCGCACTTGTGCTGCGTGAAAGCTCCTTGAGCACCTCCTCTACTGCCTGCTTTGTTATTCTTCTGTCTTCATAAAGCCTGAACACGCTGACGAGCTTGTCCTCGTCTATTGAGTCTACTTCGAATCCGTTGCGCTTCAACTCTGTAAACTTCTGCAGCAGCGTATTAGCTACAAACATGTAATCCTTGACAGAGATGGTTATACGCTTGTAGAGCTGGAGCCTTGGAGAGAGCATAAGCTGCGAGGCGTTTTGCGCACCCACTTGCTCAGATAGTATTGCAGTCTCTTTCTCTATGTCGGGTGCCTGTGATTTTGCTTTTCTGCGCATCTCTTCTGTTATAGCAACAGGCAAGAGATCGGTCTCGGGATACATCCTCGATCCGCCAGGAAGAGGTCTTAGAAACCTTGTAGTGCATTCTTCTGCATCCAGCACGCCCCTTGTCTCAAGAGGCACGCCCACAATTGCGTATTTCGCGCGCTCTACCGCGCTCTCTGCAGCTCTTGAAACGCTCTCCTTAGGGCCTGCAACTATTGCGAACGCATCGTGCTCGCCCAGTGAGAGCTTATGCCTTATCGAAGAGAGCTCCTCTTCTGAGAAACCATACGCATGCAGGTCCTCGTCGCTGTGTATTATACCGTTTACGCCATACATCTTCGCATAGTCGCTGATCTCGCTGCCCAGCCTCCTATTTGGCTGGAGCTCCGTGCCAACCAAGCCCTTGAAGCCCTTCATAGCGAACGCAACAGCTGCGCCTCCAGCCTTGAGCTGGTTTGCTATTACTCTTACTGCTGTTGACTTAAGTATAGGAGTTATATCCACAGGTGCGCCCACAGATGCGTGCTCTGCCTTGAGCCTCTTCGCAATCTCGACAAGCCGGACCTGCCTCAGCACCTCGTTCTCTATAAGCCTATCCATGGAGTCGAGCTCCTGCACACCTTTTATCTCTACCCTCGCACCCTCCTTTATCGAGACGTTTACATCCTGCCTTATAGAGCCTATGCCCCTCTGCACCTTGCCCGCAAGCCTGAGGATCGTGCCTATCTTCAGCGCAAGCTCCTTTGCCTCCTGGGGCGACGCAATGCTCGCATCAGTGTCTATCTCCACAAGGGGTATGCCTATTCTGTCGGTGTTGTATATGATCTCGCTGCCGCTGCGTCCCTCTATGCCTGCGGACTCCTCCTCCAGGCTCATCATCGATATAGGTATGCTCCTATTGCCGAGTTTCACGCTGCCGTCGCTGCCGAGCATTATGGTCCTCTGGAACGCACTTGGATTGCTTCCGTCTACTACCTCCTTCCTCATAGGCTGCAGCTCGTCTACAAGCTTAAGCCCGAGTGCACTTGCGATCGAAAGCGCGATCTCCAGCGCCTCTGCATTGAGTGGGTGCGGAGGCTCTTCGTCTATCTCGACAAGGCAGGTGCTCGCGTTGAATAGATTATACCTGAACTTGCCCTGCTTCGCCTCTTCGAACTTTGCGGCCCTATCTACTTCGCCAAGCTCACCCGCTACTGCCCTCTGCATGCGCACTATGTAGCCGCGGCTCGGCGATGACTCAGGAAGCGTAGGGTCGCAGGAGCAGAACAGCTTCTCCTTTGTAAGAAGCCGCTGGTGTATCTCAAGCCCGCATGCGAACCCAAGTTTCTTATAATCCAGTTTTTCCATATCAAGCACACCGTTCATGTTTGCATTTTGCATCTTCATGCATTGCCAACACTCAGATTGCAATCATACCAAAAACTCATCAAACATGCTCCTGCTCTTTATCTCCCCTGCCATGTTTACATTAAACAGTTCCCGCGCCTTCTCTCTGCCGTAATTCGCAAGCAGCCATCCGAGCTTAACGTACGCAGTCTCTGTGCTCATGTCTTCGCAGTATATTACACCCGCAGAGCTGAGCAGGCGAAGATTCCTGTATACGCTTGGATTAACACGACCGTAGACACACTGGGAAGTCATGCCTACCACAAGCCCAGACTCTACCGCACGCTTGATATATGGCAGCCATGACATACCCTCATGGCTTATGGAGACGGGTGTGTGCCCGAGCCCTGTGCCTTCGATAATGAGCCCGTGGTAGCCTTTGTCTATGTAATACTGCACTATCTCGGGATTAGAGCCCGGATATGCTTTGAGTATTGCAACCTTGCTGTCGAATTCAGGCATAACCTCAAGCTTGCCCGCATACTGCGTGATAGTGCGATAGCCAGAGCCGGGATTGTGACTGTAAGAGATCTCTCCGCCTGCAGTTACATATGCAAGCGGCTTGTCGTTTATAGGCCTGAAGGCGTTGCGGCGCGAAGTATGCATCTTCCTTACCTTTGTGCCGCGTATAAATGAGAATTCATCGTCAGAAGAGCTGTTGTGCATGCATACGCCAACTTCTGCAATGTTCGATTTCGCTGCGATGTTTGTAGCAGCAACGAGGTTCATAAATGCATCGCTCGAGCCCCTGTCGCTGCTCCTCTGCGCGCCGGTCAGCACGACGGGTGCATTCAGTCCTTTAAGCATAAAGCTGAGTGCTGCAGAAGTATAATGCATGGTGTCGGTGCCGTGCGTTATCACAACGCCCCTCGAGCCGCCCCTGATCGCGTTTGCGACGGCCTGCGCCATGAGCTTCCATTCTGCAGGGGACATGTCCTCGCTCGCTATGCTCATCAGATTTACAACGTCGATGCTTGCAATATCTGAGAGCTCAGGCACTTCATAGAGGAGCTCCTCGGGCTTCAGCAGCATATAAACTCCTCCGGTCTTGTAGTCTATTTTGCTGCCGATAGTGCCGCCTGTGTAGATGAGCGTTACCTTGGGAAGGCCCTCCTTCTGCACGAGCCTGCGCGTTGGAAATGAGACCTCCCCGCTACCTTCCTTGCCTGAAAGCTTTTCGAGCTTTGTGCCCTCAGACTTTATTCCGATATTGTAGCCGTTCTTGAGCTTTATGACGAGCACGCTTGGATCGCCAGCCTCGCTCCTCGGCATAAGCTCTCCTTCGCCGCTTATCTCCTTTGTGGAGAAGCGTATCATGTCTCCAACACTTATGCCCTTGCGCTTAAGCAGATCTTCGAGCTCTTTTGAGTACACAAAAGCACCAGCAGTCGAGCATGCGACCGCACCATATATAAATATTTCCAAGCTAATAAATCACTTGCTAAGTATTTAAATTATAGAAATAAATATTTGCTGTTAATATTTGCTGTTGAATTGTACTGCAACGAAGGCATTAAATACAAAGGTGTTTGATTGGTATACACATGTGAACGATGCAAGAGAGAAATATACAGGTATGACGTATGCAACTACTGCGGCAGGAAGATCTGCAACAGCTGCATAAAGAGCTCACAGACCTCTACAAAGACTGTGCATCTTGTAATCTGCAAGGACTGCTGGACAAACATTGAGAAGAGAAAGATGTACAAGCACAAGCAGTTGCCGGTGCAGATAACTGCAAAGACATAATCTTTTCCTTATTACTTTGCCTTTTTCTCCTTCTTTCTTATGCTTTTAACCTCTTCCTCATACTGATGCGACGGCGTGAATTTCCTTATACTTTTTCGACTGAGATCTTTACTACAGAGCCCTCGACATCAAGCTCCTTCAGGTAGGGAGTCTGCGGAAGCGAATGCACCAGTTTTATGCTGCTCGAATTGGTGACGCTCTTTATCAAAGGAAGAGTGCGCTTTACAGATTCTATTACTGCTTCATCTGCGGCTATCGACACATTTACTTTGTCGAGCTTTGTGAGTGACATCTCCTTCCTTACAGCCTGTATGAGTCTTGTTATCTCCCTTGCGAGAAGCTCCTCCTTTATCTCATTAGTAACTGTAGTGTCTATCATCACTATGCCCTTGCTGAACGGCATTGAGTTCTCTGAGATGTGCCTCTTCACAATTGTGAAATGCTCCGGCTTTACCTCGAACACACCCTCTGCAGTGCTAAGCACGAAGACTCCTTTCTCGGCGATCTCCCTCGAAAGCGCTGCTGGATCTGCATGCGCTATGCCTTCGGCAACCGCCTTTGAATGCTCCTTGAATGCGGGGCCTATGCTTTGGAAAAGTGGCTTTATCTCCATTGCGGAGCTCGTGCCCTCTTCTATTCTCGTGCTTTTCGCGTTTACATACCTCTCCATTATGCCTGAAAGCCTCTCGAGCGAATCTGCAACGTAGTGCTCCTCAGCTGCTATCACCACCTCGCGGAGTGGTTGCTTAAGCTTTATGTTGTTCTTCTCCCTGAGGCTGAGCACATTTGCTGATACTTCCTTGAGAAGCTCAAAATCCTTCTCGAGGCGCTCATTGCGGTAGCGGCGCGGCACCTTCGCCCATTTCTGCTCGAATATGCTGCCGCCATTGCTGAACAGTTCCTGGTACAGGTACTCGGTAGAGAAAGGTATTATAGGCGATGCAAGGATTAGGGCGTTGCCCAAAACATATGAGACTATGCCCGCAATCCTTTTCAGCTCCTGCTTGCGCGCAGTGGATGCTCGCTGCTTCGCAAGCTTGAGGTAGAACCTGCTGAAGTCCTCTATGAGGAAATAGCGCACGGCATTTACTGCATCGTCTATCGCGTAGCTGTCCAAGCTGAGAGTAACGTGCTGCGAGAGCGTTGCGAGCTTCGAAAGTATCCATGCATCTTCAGGCTCGAGTCCTGCGAGACCGGGCCGCTTCGGCATGCCAGATTTCAGAGCGATTCCGGAAAGCGAGAGGAGCTCCTTCGCAAGGTTTCCCATGTTGTAAAGCGTGAGCACGCCGCGCTCCGCCTCCTCAAGCTCCGCACGCTTGAAGCGCAGGTCCTGCCAGCGCGGATGGCTCGAGCACCACAGCCTGAAGCCGTCGGCAGTGAACTGGTTCGCCACATCAGAGGCTGAAAGCGCGTTGCCTAGGTGCCTGTGCATCTCCTCGCCACGCTCGTTGGTGAACATGCCCCCTATTACCACATTCTTGAATGGGGACTTGCCGTATACGCCTACAGAGGTCTTGAGCAGGGTTGAGAACCATCCTCTTAGCTGGTCCTTGCTCTCGGTTATAAACTCCGCAGGGAATAGCCTGCCAAACTCCTCGTCTGTAAGGCTTGCAGTATGCGCCACGCCTGAATCATACCACACGTCGAATATGTCGCTTATTCTGTGCATGCTTCCGCCGCACTTCTCGCACTTGAATGCTATCGGATCAACAGATGGCCTGTGAAGGTCTTCCGGCTCTGGCACTCCCGCGCGGAGTGCGAGATCCTTTGCAGAGCCTATTACTTCCATGCTGCCGCACTCACTACACACCCATATCGGTATTGGAATATCCCAGTACCGCTGCCTTGATATACACCAGTCCGGAGAGCTTGCAAGGGTCTCTGCCTGCCACTTCTTCGCCTCGGGCGGATACCATTTTACCTTATCGTTTGCGCGCAGAAGCTTATTCTTCATCTTCTGCACGTTTATGAACCACTGCTCTGAAGAGAGAAATACAAGCTTGCCACCGCAGCGCCAGCAGTGCGGATAGCTGTGCGAGACGCTTCCGTTGAATAGCAAGTTGCCCTTATCTCCAAGCAGCTTAAGCACAGCCGCATTCGCCTCTGCGGGCACGCGCAAGCCCACAAGCTTGCCCGCATCTGCATTATACCTTGCAAACTGGTCCAGTATTGAGAATACAGGGATTTTGTTTCTCGTGCCGAGAAGGTAGTCCTCATAGCCATGGCCTGTCGCCATATGCACCAGACCCGTGCCTTCCGAAAGTGAAACAAAGTTCTCGTCAAGCAAAACCCTGTGGTACTTTCTGAACCTGATCTGGATGGGCACCTGCTCCTCCAGCGGGCTCACGTAATGCACACCTTCGAGCTCCGAGCCGTAGAACTCTTTGAGCACGATAGCGTTCTTGCCCGACTCCGAGACGAAGTTGTCAAGCCGGTTCTTCGCGATTATATAAGGCCTGCCCTCCATCTCAGCGAGCACATACAGCGCCGAAGGATTTGCAGCCACAGACATGTTTGCAGGAAGCGTCCACGGGGTTGTGGTCCATATGAGCAGCATCGTCCCTGCCGGCAAATCTATTTTGTATCCGAGCTTGCCGCCTTTGTCAGGCACAACCTCGAACCCGACATATATTGAGGGGTCGGTCTCGTCGCGGTATTCTATCTCCGCGCCCTGCATTGAAACTGAAGTCTCGCAATGCGGGCAGTAGAGCTGCGGGCGGTACGCCTTGTAGACAAGCTTTTTATCATAAAGTCTCTTGAATAGCGTCCATGCCTTGTCCATATACGCCTTGCTGCTGGGAAGGTATGCATTGTCGAAATCGAGGGATATGCCGAAGCTCTTCGCCAGGCTTACTGCGTTCCTCACATTTTCGGTTGCATACTCGTTGCATGTTTTTATGAAATTATCTACGCCTACGCGGGTCTCGATCTCAGCCTTCGACTTGAGCTTCAGATTTTCCTCTACCTTGTGCTCTATCGGCAGACCGTGCACGTCAAAGCCCGCCCTGTCATGGACATTGAATCCAAGGAAGCGCCTGTACCTGAGCACGATATCCTTTATCGTGTATACCCAGATATGGTAAACGCCGAGCCTGCCGCTCGCATACGGCGGGCCTTCAAGGAAATAGTATTTTTTGCCTTTGCTGTTGCGGTTGCGTATCCTTTCGTATACCTTTTCATGCTCCCAGTAACTGAACACGCTCTCTTCATTTTTCTTCATATCTACCATAAAAGCACCGCAGGCAAATTCCAGCTATTGCCGATGCTTGCATTCACCTTGGCGAACACAAAAGCGCAATAGCCTAGCTTGTATACACATACAATATGATTTTACATGCAATTACGTTATGCTCGATATACTTGCAAGAATAATATCTTTATAGATTATCTTTATATCTGCTTTGTTACGCCATAGCATGCGCTTTATGTCTGTCGATATATCTGCCGTTATCCTTGACGCGCTGTATACGTTATATCTGCATTTACACATGATTGTTGAAAGAGGTATATAGGATTTGTATGGAATCACAGACTCGTTCCCAAACCTATCAATACAAATATTTTCAATGCTAAAAATGCAAAAAATAAAAATAGGTACCAGGATGACCGTACACTTGTCTGAAGGCTATGAAGGAACTGACACGCATAGGTATATAGACAGGCTGCTTTCGGGGAGAGGAAATTCGCTCTTGATAATAACACCCTTCATAGGCCCGTTTTATGCACGCATGCTCCTTAAGGAATCGAAAAGGAAGGATGTATACATTATAATATCACATTCGGACATCAACAGCAAGGCAGAACGGCTTCTGACGCACAGGCATGTGGGGGGCTACGTGAAGGCCCTTGCCTATCTTGCCGTGCTCGCTGCAATATTATATTATTTCAGAATCACGGTGTTCGCAATTGGGACCTCTGCGGTATTTGCAGCTGTTCTGGCTATGATGCTGGTCAGCCTTGGCAAAAGAAGCAGGGTATGGCTAAAGGTAGCGAGCGCGCCATTTATACATGAAAAGCTCTACATCGCAGACGCAGAGGCTATAACAGGCAGCGCCAACCTTACATTCGGGGGTACGCACAAGAATCTGGAACAGATAGAGGTTATACACGACCAGAATGAGATTGGCAGGCTTAGGGAGCATTTCTGGAGTATATGGAATGGGCTGCCATAGCAGGATGCGGGCGCCTGCAGTTTCCAAATCAACAACACAAAGCTGTTAAAGCGATACCTTTTTAAAGCTTCCTGCAACATTTCTCACATAATTTTAGAAAGTTCCACAAAAGCTTTAAATATGGATATGAAGAAAACTACTATTGAAACGGAAAGGAGGGATGAAATAAAGTGGGGGAAATGGACAAAATAGAAGTGGTGGATGAGCGGAGGGTGGCTAAAGGAGCAATGAAAGAAAGAATAAGAGAAAAAATGATAGACATCCTCAAGGAAAGCGACTTCACCGAAGTATTCGAAAGTGGTGACATAAAGATCGATGGAGCCGCAGAAGCCGCACTGAAATCAATACTGAGCGAAAAGGCGGCAGAATACGCGACCAAGGCAATAGGAATAGCGAAGAAGAAAAAGATAAAATTCGGAGCGGCGGCAATAATAATAGCAACAAGAAAGGAGTAAAGGGCCGGATCGCGCAGAGGGAAGGGCTAGCCACCCTTTTTATTTTTTGACACTTTGCTGCTTGATAGCATGCTTTATGGCATGCATGTGCCCCGTACTATTGAGCTTATTGAGTTCACCCCGTAATCTGAGTATTGACTTTATAAAGTAGAGCGGATCTGAGGAACTGACTTTTGTGTATTTTTGCTCTTTCCATTCTACAGGCATTTCGTACACAGGCAATTTATCTCTTTGTGCAATCACCAGCATTTCAGAATCGAAGAACCAGTGGTTATCCTTTACAATTTTTGCCGCACTTTTTGCAAAAGAGGCGTCCCAGAACTTGAAGCCGCACTGATGATCCTTGATTCTAGAACCAAGAAAAATGCGCATCAGTGCGTTGTAGGCAAGGCTCTCTAAGAGCCTCTTTGCAGACCTGGTGCTGTGGGATTGCTTTAGATATCTTGAGCCTACAACTACTATATTGCCTTCTTCTACGTGCTTTACCGCGATGGGCACGTACTTCAGAGGCACGGCCAGATCTATATCAATATATGCTATGACTTTGCCTCTCGCGACTCTAATCGCCCTTTTAAGGGCGCCTCCTCTGCCGAGCCTTTTTTTATATGAGAGCAGCCGCACACCCGGAAGTTTTGCAAACTTCTTCGCATACTTCTTTGTGCAGTCCTTTGAGCCGTCCTCCGCAATTATGATTTCTGATTCGCCAAGCTTCTTGACTAGCTTGTAGATCTTTGGAAAGTTGCTCCGCAGATTTTCGCATTCGTTGTATATTGGCAGTATGAGGGAGAGTCTCACATGATCACAGCAAAATCTTTGAGTGCAGCAATACGGCCGGGTCTGAGATACGGCAAGAGAGATTGTATTGATAGATATTTATTTGTTTTCAAACTTATCTTAGTGTTGTGCATGGTTTTGAGCGCGACTGTAGTCTAGCCTGGTAGGACTCTGGCCTTCCATTCTAAAAAGAGGAGAGCCAATGACCCGGGTTCAAATCCCGGCAGTCGCATCTTACTATTTAACCAAAAGTTGTGTCTCCCTCGCGCTTCGCACCCCCATTTCTTAATCATGATGCCTTGGAGAAGGTTATGTTGCTGAAGTATACCACATGGCCGCTAGAGGTGTAATTTGGTGGTACGCCAAATAGGAGAGTGCTGCCACCTGGCCCCGAGGGCAGAGGTGTTGTGAACGAATAGTATGAGGGTGCTGCGGATATATTGAACTGCGCAAGTTTTATGTAGCCAGCGCCTGAGCGCTCAGCGATGTATGCTGCAGCGGTTCCCGTGTTTGTAAACGCCCTGAACCTTATAGTGGTGTTAATTGTACCTGTAGTATAAGAAAGCGCCTTTTCAAGCGAGGAGTTTGTCGAGTAGGGTGCATACACTGAAATTGTACCCTGCTCTAAGCTGCCTGTTATCGGAACCCAAGCGAGCTGCACTGTGCCGTTGATTGCCACGGATTCCGGAGTCCATGAAAGCAGATATGGATATGCCACATAGCTCTTGAACAGTTTGTTGCTTATCGCGTTTGAGGTCTGGAATGCTATCGTGTTGTTGCCTGAATAGACAGGGTTTCCAAATATGCTCGCGGTGTAATTAAATACTCTTGCAAGCTGTGAGGAATTATATGCATTGCGCAGTATTACCACAAAACCTGTTTGGTAGTTAAACAGCGTCATAAGTGTCTCATTTGAGAGGCTTTGTGAAACAGGCGAAGGATATGACACATTCGCTCCTTCTGCGAGGAGCGTGGACTGTACAGCAAGCGGTATGTTGTATACTGAGAGCTGCATTGTGCTGTTGCCCCTTGTAACATAGCCCCCTATGGTAGGCTTGCCTGAAAAGGAAGCATAATATGTCTCCATGCCTACATACAGCTCAGGCTGCGGACTTGTCTGCACAGGCAGAGCGGGCAGTTGCAGGATTGAGAAATTACCTGAGACGTTTCTGAGCTCATAGTACAGTCTTGGCACAACTATGTGCGTTGAAGTGGAGTTGACGAGCAGCGAATTTGTCTGGAAGGCGTTGTTTTCGATCAGGAAGAGCACAACTACTATGCCAAGCACGAAAAGCTGCGTTGACAGCATGCCCTTCTGAGCAGGGCTATGCGCCTGCGACTCCGTTGCCTTGCCCACATTTTCTCCGGAAAAGCGCTTGAGCAGCTCTGCAACCCCCATTGCAGCAAGCAGAGAGGTTGCTATTGTCGCAATAAGATCAAACCTGTCAGGCTCGCGCACTATATTGAGTATGGGCAGCTCGTGGTAGAGGAGGAAGAGCTCTGGAAGATGAGTAAGTGCACCGTTTACCTGCAGGTAGGGCCCGAGCGAGAGCCAGCCGAATAATATTGCAAGGGTAAGCCAGAGTGCCGTTCTCTTCCTCATCTTGTAGACAGCGTACGCCGCAAGTATCAGTATTGTATAGCTTATGTATGAGATTCTCGCGTTTATGTCAGGCGCATATATCTTGAAATACGAGAGTGAGAGAGAGTTGAATATACCGTTATAGTAGCTTGGCAAGAAGAATGAGAGGAGGTCGTTGCTCCATACCTCATTGTTCTGCACAGCATTGAGATAGTTGATTGTGCCTGAGAAGGAAGGGCTGAGCAGCGCATGTATTATGGGCAGGAAACCCCATATCCCTGTTATAAGCATTACTACTATTGCTATCGCTATACCTTCCCAGAACCTGAGGTTCAGCACGCTGCGCCTGCGTTCCCTGCTGAACAGATAGAAGATCAGCACCACCAGCAGCATGTCGAATGTTATCACAAGCATCTCCGGGGTGCTCATAAAAGATATAAGCATCAGCGTTATGCCAAGCCCTATAGAAGCATAGAGCTTCAGCTTTTCCCTGCTTCCGTCAAGCATCATCAGGAAGAAGAGCAGCGCAAGCGGCACCCACTCCAAATTTGAGAGGTCAAGCTCGCCGAAAGCGCTTGCTATATGGAAGGCGCTGAATGTAAAGGCAAGCCCCGCAAAGAATGCGGCATATTTGTTTTTCAGCAGATAATCAGCAAGCATAAACATGGTAAGCCCGCACAAAATATAGGACAAGAAGAAGAGCACGTTGAATGCAAACACGGTGCTTATTGCCTGGAAGGGCAGCGAGATCAGCGCAGCGATGGGAGACATGGTCTGGTATACAAGGCTCGCGCCAATGGGCCAGTAGATAAGATGCGTGAAAAATATATTCTGCGAGTGGAAAAGCGCGTATCTTATCCACCACAGGTTCCAGAGGTTCTGGTAGACATCGCCGCCCACGCCGTTGGCGACGGAAGCGGGATGCGCAAGTATAGATGGAAACATAGCCAATGAGAGCAAGAGATATATCAGCGATGCGTAGAGGTAAGGCATATATCGGTGCGCAGACCTGTGTGTTTTTTGCATCTGGGGCTTAGCCTCTCCAGGCTTATCAGCCAAAACCTGCGATTGAGACTCAGGCATAGTGCATCATCAGCCACATAAAATATATAAGTAAGCAACTAGCGAATCGATAAAATATGATATGTGTTTTGTAGCAATAGATATAAACCTTCCGCTCTTTTTTGGCTCTTTCTTGCGAAATTGGCTCCCGCTAGAAAGCCGGACCTTGGTGAAAGAAGATTTGCTCTACGCTTTGCCCCTACCGGCTCAGCTGAATATGGCACGCTTTGTGATCTCTTCGCCCATTATCCTGCCAGCGCTCGCCTCAGGGAATATTACCCTATATACGCCCGCCTTGCTTATTTTTGGCAGGTCTTCTATATCCTTCGCCCTGGAAATCACACGCAGCCTTTTGTTCGCTGATTTTGCTGTAACTGCGATCAGCGCATTTATTGTATCGTCGTTGCTGCATGCTATGACGTAGCTTGCCTTTTCTGCGCCCGCAATGCGCATCATATCTACGGAGCCCACATCCCCGAACAATGCGGTCACTCCTCTTTCCCTTAGTGTGCTCACATCTTTTTTCTTATCTGAGAGCACAACCAGTTTTATGCCTGCATCCTTGAGTTCCCTGATCAGAAAGTCCGCAAAGTCGTTGTAAGGTGCTATAATTACATGCCCGTTTAGCCGCCTAATCCTCGAGACAGTAAGTTTGCTCTCTATGTCCATGCGCTTTACTATACCATAGAACCAGTCAGCCAGAAAGAACGCAAGAAGAACGAACACCAGCGAATCAATAAAGTCCGCGGCGACAAGGTATGCGTTGTCTACTGTGCTTACATGCAGCACAGAGTATGCTATGCCGAGCACGTTGAGCGTACTCCAGAGTAGCGCGATTACGGCGCCCAGCCCGGAGCTGAGGGTAAGCAGGTAAGAGAACAGGAATAGCAGCAGCGCTATCGCAGCTATGAGACCGCTCCTGCTACCCAAAGACACCATCTTAGACACCTGACCTTCTTTTCAAGGCGACCATGCCTGCACCTGCGAGATAATCGCCCACCTCTACGCCGGCAAGTATCTCAGGTACAACGCAAAGCGATGCGCCCGCCTTATGCATCTTAGTGACTGAGTTCTCCTCAGACGCCTTCGAGATTATCTTTATATCCTTATTAAGGTAATGCGCCGTAACAACGCCAAACAGGTTTATGTAGTCATCCTTTGAGAGGAACGCAATCGCGCGTGCACGTGTTATCATCGCTTCCTTAAGAACATTATCCTTCGTAAAATCCCCTTTGACAAACCAGTATCCGTGCTCCTCAAGCGCTTCCAGCTTTTTTTCATCGTCCTCTATAACTACGAATTCTATGCCGCGTTCTTTCAGAGACCTGCACACCTCTTCGGCGACATCGTAGTATCCTGCTATAATCACATGTGATTTGAGCCTCTTTGCGCGGAGCGCTACAACTCTTGATCTCAGGTCTATATTTGTTATGAGCTGGACGAATATACCAATGATGAAACCTATCACTACAATCCGCACCAAGCCGTCTATTATTACAAGAGACGTAAGCAGGTCAAACCTGTTGCTGAAGAGCGGGACATACGATGAGAGGCTAGCAAACGGGTCAACGCCTGGTGCGTTGAAGAAAACGTATGCGACGGTGTAAAGCGCCTCATACGGGCTGTGGAAGAGCGCATACATGATATTGAACGTTATTAGTATAGGTATCAGGGAAAGAAGAAGCAGTATGAAAAGCAGGAACCATCCGAAACGTATCTCTTCAACACCACCTTCAGACATTTTGCCTACCTTTTGAAACCGTAGAGCTTCACCGCCACGCGAAGAATTACTTTTTGAGTATTTCGTCGATTATATCCTTGCTCGCACTCTTTTGCGGAAGCACGACATAGTCTGCCCCTGCCTCTATCAGCTTCTCCTTGACAAACTGGTCGTTAGCACGCGTGGCAATAAACGCCTTGGAATTGAGGTCTCTTGCAGTCAGGACAGCGAAGAGGTCCTTTGCATCGTTGTCCATCGCTATTGCGACCGCCTTTGCAGTATCGATACTTGCCTCCTTAAGCGCCTTGGATGTAGTGGCGTCGCCATTTACGACGTTGTATCCGAGCTCCTTGATCCTTTCGACCTTCTGCGCGTCTTTCTCTATGATTACAAACTTCACGCCTTTGCTAAGCAGGGTCTCGACAATCTTCTCGCCCACGATACCATAGCCGCATATGATAACATGATCACTGATCTGAAGTTTCATGAGGTAACACCCAACGCCGCATAACAGCTGCGCAGTGCGCTGCGAAGTGCACTAATTTATCTTGAAAAAGTAGGTATTTATAACTGACGCAGGGCAGGTAGCAGGGTAATGGGCAGGAGCAGAGGTAGAAGAGGCGATGCAAGTCGCGAGCACAGGCCTTAGCTACGATCAACAATGCAATAATACAATAATATAGCTCCAGCCAGATTCGAGCTGGCGTTTGCAGGTCCAGAGCCTGCCGTCCTTGACCACTAGACGATGGAGCTATTACTAAATCTGCAGAGGATACAGCATGCAAAATGTATGTGCAGTGTATTGCACCAAAGCGCTTAATTGGGTAGGTTTTTTATGATATTGGATTATTGAAATTGAATTTATTGATATTGGATTTATTGAATCGTATTAGTAATATTAGATGGAATAATTTTTATATCCTATTGCGAAACTATAATTATGCCTATACGCGAAAACGTCGCGCTGATGCAGGAGATAAAGGATATACTTATTGCTGACGCCGTGCTGACCCTCGCTTTTACCATTGTATACGCTGGCAGGCTGGGCGGGATAATATCGCTGTTCTCTAATCCGGCAGGATTCTCCGCGGCTTTCATATACTACCTGCCCATGGCGTTCGTTGCTGTGAGCCTGGTATTCATACTGCACGAGCTTATGCACAAATTTACCGCGGAGCACTACGGTGCTATCGCAGGCTTCAGGGCATCGCGCAACGGCCTCCTTATAACAATAGTGACAGGCGCATTCGGATTTCTTCTTGGCATACCTGGTGCGACCGTCATATACGCGCACAATTTCACAAAGCGCGAGATGGGGATAGTGTCGCTCGCGGGCCCGCTTACCAACTTTGCGATCTTTGTAGTGTTTCTTGCACTTTACTTCATAGCGCCGCAGCAAAGCTACATAGCTGCGCTATTCTACTTTGTAACTTTCGTAAGTATATTGCTTGCGTTCTTCAACATGATACCCGCATACCCGCTTGACGGAAGCAAGGTGCTCGCCTGGGACAAGCGCGTCTATGCAGTGTCGATGATTGTGATATTCGCGCTGATGTATGTGTTTGCAGGGGTGCCGCTCTCTTACATAATACTGCTAATCATAATGGCGTACCTGATCTCGACAATGTATAGGGGAATATTCTGAGCAGGGTGTTTTTTATCTTTGCAGCAAAGAGTGAACTCGAAAATTTATGCTGAAAACTATAGATATTTATTGCTTTATTATCTTAGTATATTTGGTTTGCACAATTTGAAAGTGTTGGTAATGGCAGACGGGGGGAAGGCAGGCGGTGGAAAGGAGGGCTCCAAGGTTGTAAAGACCTCGATAGACGCACTTATGGAATTCATAAGGAGCAAGGGCACTTCTATAGATGTAGACGATGCCGCAACTGCGCTGGGCATACCACCGCAGATAGCAGAGCAGTGGGCGAAGGTGCTCGAGGAGGCCAACCTGGTAAAGATAAGTTATAAAGTAGGCAAGATGTTTGTAGAGAGTGTTTCGCTTTCCCCTGAAAATTCGAAGATAGTTACAGCAAAGATAGCTACAAAGAGGGACATGCTTGAAGAAGAGGTTTCATTGCAGTTCAAGCAGCTCGATAAAATAGGCGATATAATAGATGCTGCCAAGATTTCAGCAAGCAACGCGGAGACTGTATTCAAGCAGAAGGCACCGGAGATGCAGCAAAGGCTCAACGAGCTAAACAAGGTTTACGAAAACGTAAGAGCCCAGTACAAGTATATAGAGTACGCAAGCAAGAAGGTAGGAGAGACCAATGACAAGGTCAACAAGGCCCTTACAGCGATGCTCTCCAAGATAGAGGCGTACTCTTCAACAGATATGGTAAAAAACATAGAGGAGATACAGAAGAAGATAAATGAATCCGCAAAAAGCGCAAGCGAGGTAAATGGAGAGCTCAGCACGATACTCAAGGAGAAGGACAAGGCGATTGATGATATCAGAAAGAACCTCAATGCACAGATAGAAAGCCTGAAGAAGCAGCTCGATGATGCATTTAAGGAGATAAACGGCAATATAAGGGTCTCTGTGGAGCAGATAAGGGAAGAGGAGAAATCGATTGCGGCACAGGAGGCGGCGCTGAAGGATGCGATGCAGAGCATGGCGCAGTTCAACAAGGAGAAGGCTGCCTATGAAAAGGAGATAAACGCTGCGCGCGTGTACTTCAACGACCAGTACGCTTTGAGGAAGCAGGAGATAGAGAAGAATATTTCGGTGTTCGAGGCCGAGCTCAAAGAGTTCAATGCGAGGATAAACGAGATGAAGAACGCGTTCGGAGATGTTGCGAATATATTTGACACTATAAACGGAGCGAAGAAGGATCTCACCGAAGCATCAAACAAGCTGGCAGAGGCGAAGAAAGAGGCTGCAAACCTTTACGATATGATTAAGGCGCTCTCTGCGGCGGAGGGCATTGCCCCGGAAAAGAGAATTGATGAACTTGACAAGCTTACAAAGAGATCGCGCGATTTAAACGATAAAATCAACAGCATCAGCTCTGACATAACAAAGGCTGCCGGCAGGATAAAGTCCAACGCGGATAAAGGTAAAGGTGACCAAAATGCCTGAAGTTGAAAAGGTACTTGACGAGTACAACCTAAATGTAAAGGGTATGACAGTAAACATAAGAATAGTGCAGAGGAGCGACTTTGTGCCCAGCTATGACGTCACCTTTTCAGGCATAGGGGAGGCGACGAGACTTCTGCTCCTTTCGCTTAGGAGCGAGCTGCTTTCTATGGTGCCTATCGATCCTTCCAGGATAGAAAACGAGGAATACGTAGAGGAGCTGAACAACAAGTACATAGAGGCAAGTAGTGTGCTGTTCGACAAGTACCTTCCCGGCACTCCAGCAGAGGTGAAGACACTGCTAACTTCATACATACTGATAGTTATGCTCGGCCTCGGAGACCTGGAAGCTCCGCTTGCAGACGACAACCTCGAAGAGGTGGCAACGAACGGATCCTCTGTTCCGATCTGGGTCTTCCACAAGACGCATGGATGGTGCAAGACAAATATAAAGCCGCAGAACGAGGAGTGGATATACAACCAGGCATCACAGATAGGCAGGAGAGTGGGAAGAGAGATAAATAACCTTTCGCCACTCATGGACGCTGAACTGCCCGACGGCTCAAGAGTCAACGCAACGCTTTACCCGATCTCGCAGTCAGGCAACACTATAACGATAAGGAAATTCGGAAAGAACCCGTGGTCCATGCCGGCATTGATAAAGAATGGCACTATAAGCATAGAGCTCGCCTCGCTGGTGTGGGTGTGCATAGCAAACGAGATAAGCCTGCTCATATCAGGAGGCACAGCAAGCGGAAAGACAAGTTTCCTAAATGCTTCAAGCATATTCTTTCCAGCGAACAGGAGGATCATATCCGTTGAGGAGACTAGGGAGCTCACGCTGCCTGGGTTTTTGCAGTGGGTACCTATGATAACAAGGCAGCCCAATCCTGAGGGCAAGGGAGAGGTTACGCTTTATGACTTAATGATCAACGCGCTTAGGCAGAGGCCCGATATAATGCTTGTGGGAGAGGTGAGGACCGAGAAAGATGCTGAAACGCTGTTCGAGGCGATACACACAGGTCATTCTGTATACGGCACGGTTCACGCCGATAACGCGCAGGATACTATAATAAGAATTACAAACCCGCCGATAAATGCGCCGAAGATAACGCTAAACGCGCTTGGGGGGCTTGTGGTGCTGTTCAGGCACAGGATGCGCGGCATAAGAAGAGTGCTAGAGTTCGCCGAGGTGCTTAGGACTGGAGACGTCAACGTACTTTACAGATGGAACATGCACGACGACACCTTCCAGCAGATCAGCGAGATGACGAGGCTGGCCGAGACGCTTGCGCTTTATGCAGGGGTAACTAAGAAGGACTTGGCCGCAGAAATGAATGAGAAGGCGGAGGTCCTGAGCTACATGGTAAGAAATAATATAGTTGACGTGGATGACGCAGGATTCATAGTTGCAAACTACTACAGGAACAAGGAGAGGGTACTTGATGTTGCAAGGAACAATGTAAAGTTTTCGCGTGATGTGTTTGGCTGAAGAGGGCGCTGGATCAGAATCGGAGTACATGAAGCTCGTTGAACTGATGCAGAGTTCTGAGAATGTAGCAGGAACGAACGAAGAGGGTGTGGTGCTTGACCTTGATAAGGCGGTTGCGGTGCAGCCTGTCGAAAGCACAGGCAGCTATGCCCAGCTAGTGGAGTTGATAGAGAGCGTGGAGGGAGGAGGAAGGCAGAAGGCCAAAGAGGTTCAGAAGCAGAAGGCGCCAGAGCCGCAGGAGCACATCATAATGTCGGGGCTGGAGCAGGCGAAGTACTCAAACCCCGTGCCATCGTTTACGGCAAAGGAGGAGGAAGCGGCAAGGAAGGAGTTTGAGGCGCTGAAGGAGAAGCTGGGAGGCATAGCGCCTAAGATAAGAGAGCTGAAGAGGCCGAAGGTGAAAAGCGGAGACCTTGTATTGCCTACTCTCTCGCTAACCGATCAGATCTCAGAGCTTGAAAGGATAATAGAGGGCGTTAAGGAAAATATATTCGACAAAGAGCACATGGACATCGTAAAGCTCGAGGTCTTCGGGCTTAACGAGATAATCGAAAGGTCGGAGAGGGCCAAGAGGAAGCAGGCAAAGGCGGCAAACGCTGAAGCTGCAACAACAATTGAAGAATCGCTTGTCCAGGTAAGAAACCAGAGGCTTGCCGAGGCAGTAACGCTGCTGCAGAACAGGTGAATGCTAAGCGCTTATAAAATGATATAATGTTCGGCAAAAAGAAACCCAAGGTAATAAGCGTCGGCGGGCAGGATATACAGCTGCAGCCAAAGCCGGGCAAGCTGAGCGGACTGTTCAAGCACGCAACCGCACCAAAGCCCAAGCAGGGCATATCATTTAACATAGGAATAGAGCGTCAGCCAAAACCGCAGCCCGCGCCGGCCAGGCCGCAGGTGCAGCCAAAGGCACAAGGCGCTGGCGAGATGCCGAAGCAGAAGGTTAAAATGCAGGTGCCTGGAGCAAGGCAGGGCAAATGGAAGCACTACGTCGAGGGCATGGCGGCGAAGCACAAGGGCCTTGAGAACGCGCTGAGGGAGCAGGGCATAAAGTCAAGCGTGTTTGAATTCGTACAGCGCATGATAATTGCATCGATAGTTGTGGGTGCTGCGATAGCGCTCTCAATGATCGCGCTGTTCCTAAGGATAGGGCTCAACAGCGCGGCGAGCGTGATCTTGGGTGCGATGCTGGGCATTGCAATATTCTATGTGGCGCTTGGCTCCTTCCTCAACTTTCCAACACAGAAGGGCAAAAAATCTGCCAAGAATGTGGAGAGGGATATCCTCTTCGCTGCCAGGGATATGATAATCTCCCTGAGATCGGGCATGCCGCTGTTCAACGCCATAACCTCGGTGAGCACGGGCTACGGCGATGCGAGCAAGGAGTTCTCAAAGATTGTGGAGCGGGTGCAGCTTGGTATGCCGCTTGAGGAAGCCATAGATGCAACAATAGCCGAGACCAAGAGCGATTCATTCAGACGCATAATGCTGCAGGCATCAGTAAGCATAAAGGCTGGAGCGGATGTAATCGCGGCACTGCAGAGCGTCATAGACATGCTTACGCAGGAGCGTGTCATAGAGCTGAGGAGATACGGGCAGAGGCTCAACGCAATCGCGATGTTCTATATGCTGTTCGGCATAATACTGCCGAGCATGGGGATAGCTGTAGTCACTATACTCACAACCTTCATATCGATATTTACAATAGACGTAACCACGCTATATGCGGCGCTTGTTGGAATATTCTTCCTGCAGATAATATTCCTCAAGCTTATAACAGGCTCAAGGCCTACGTTCAGCATGTGATGCTATGCCTTTGAAAACACCGCAGATAAACTTCGAAAAGCTCGTCTCGAGGAGCGTCGTGCGCAGGCTATCGAGGCTTATGGATCTTGCGGGCATGAAGATGAGCATCAACAAGATGCTCGAGATAATAATTGTTGGCGCATTCCTTATATTCATAGCTGCATTGTTCCTGCTCTACGCCTTGAAGTTTGCAACTGCAATTGACATAGTGCTCGCATTTGTGAGCGCGGGCTTATACATAGCTGCAATATACATGATACTCCAGTACCTGATAGACAAGAGGAAGACCATGCTCGAGCAGATGCTGCCCGATTACTTCCAAATCGCTTCGGCGAACCTCAGGAGCGGCATAGCCCTCGACAGGGCGCTGCTCCTCGCTGCAAGGCCCGAGTTCAAGTTCCTTACAGACGACATTAAGGATATGAGCAGGAGGGTGATGGGCGGCGAGACCATGGATGCCGCGCTAACGGAGTTTGCAAACAGGTACCGCTCCTACCAGCTCCAGCATGCTGTGAGGATGATGCTTGAAGCGGTGAGGTTCGGAGGCGCTATGGCGGACCTACTCGAGCAGCTCAGCAAGGATCTGAGAAGCCAGCAGCTGATGCAGAAGGAAGTAGCAGGGCAATTGTTCATGTACAGCATCTTCATAGCGTTTGCAGGCCTGGTGGCTGCGCCGGTGCTTTACGGCCTTACAAGCCAGATGATCGTAGTCACTGACACAGTATGGAAGGGCATACTCGCGCAGAACCCTGGAGGACTCCCAACCACGGGCGTGTCATTCCTCAAGCCAAGCCCGCCGAAGATAAGCCCGGCCACATACCACGAGTTCTCGATACTTGCGATAATTACAATTACGGGCTTTGCAAGCCTGATAATGTCAGCGATATCATCAGGCTCCGCCATAAAGGGAATACGTTACCTGCCGCTGTTCGTGGTTGCAGGGTTCGGCATATACCTTGCAGTGCAGAGCGTGATAGCTGCAGTGTTCAGCAGCATAGGCAGCGTGTAGCATCTTCTTTGTACTGTTTTGTATCTTGTCCTATGCGTGGCCGTGGTACATAGTACTACAACCACAGAGAAAAGAATAAAATAGAATAAAATAGAATGAAGTATAATGCCTACCTATGCGGTTCGCCGAAAATATTGATGCTGAGTAATAAAAAAGAATATGATAACGTTGCGTATCAAAACATTCTACATATGGTAGCTATAAGTCAACCAGGCACATAATTGACCCCGCACGGTCCATTGATAGCGTTTGGATTGGTGCACATCCCTCCGGAAGGGTTTCCATACAGCTGGCCGGTATAGCTTCCGATAGCATCAGGCGTCACATTCAAAAGGCCGTTGAGCCCTCCGCTAAGCGGCCAATAAGCGATTGGCTGTACGCCAGGAACGCTATTGTTAAGGTATAGATCCTGTACCTGTGTTGCTGAAAGAGATGTGTTGTAGATCTGTATATCTGAGATTGAGCCATCCCACCATTGGCTTCCATCATCGTCGCCTATTGTCATTGGCAGACCCATAGGTAACGAAATAGTATTGCTTGTAGTAACAGGGCCGCCTACAGATTTTCCATTTAAGTAGATATACTCGCTAGTGCCTGTCCAGTTGCCGCAGAGAAATGACCATGTGTTTAAAGGCACGGCGCTGGGAGTAACAACAGGCCCATACCATCCACTAGTGGTATGAACCCAAAAATCTCCCTCTGAATTTCCATTATTATTTAAGGAGAGGAAGAAGCTATCACTTGCAGTATTGTCATTGCCTACAATCTCCCTGCGTGAACCAGTTATTACAGTAGGGTTTATCCAGGCGCATACTGTTATCTGAGATGGTGATAAAGGTAGTGCGGTGTCTACTGCGATGTAGCCGTTTTGCCCGTTGAACTGCGCCACATTGGGCAACAACGCACCATTTATTGCACCTAGAGTGTAATGAGGTGGTAAAGGATAAGGCATTACGCTGCCAAAGCTTAAGCTTGGCATCACGCCGTTGGGCGGGTAGGCACGAACACGAACCCAATTAAACTGAATCCACTTTCCAGCAGCACCTACATTTCCCCACCAACCCCAGTATAAAGGAGAAATAGATGCGATTGGATTCACAGAAACGGTTCCTGAATATCCGCCAGCAGTTGAATAAAGTTGTGGAGCAATATAAGCATAATAGCTTGAGGATGAATTATATGTAAGACTTGAATATCTCCAGGATGTGGTCGTAGAACCTTGTGCATTTATATCCACATATCTACTACCACCTGATATATATGCTTGGTCAAAATATGCACCCCCATATTGTGTTCCTGCAAATATGGCACTATCAGAAGTCGCAGTTCCAGAATTTTGTGCTAGTCCCCACTCCATATCTGTGCCACTTCCATCGCTTTCAAATGATGCTTCGGATATATAATAATTAGGAGAATTTTGAAGCGACTTTGAAGTAAACATATCAACAGTAGTCACAGCTTCTGAAGAACCTGTCGTGAATCTTAGAACATTTCCAATTGCACCGTTAGGTAAAGTTACACCAGTTTGTTGTGTTACGGTGTCCCCACCACCTGTTACAAAGTCAGAAGTAGGTGTGTCACCATTGAAATACAAATCGAACACACTTGCCCCATCATCATATTCTGCATAGGTAGGGCTGAGCTGAGGGGCTTCGCCCGCGTATACGCCGTCATAGTTTGTGCTGACAGGCTCGAAGGTCATGTTTATAGTTATGCTGGAACTTGCAGGTATGCCATTAGGCAGCTTTACCCAGAATATGGCGTTGCTTGAAGCCGAGCTGCACCCGCTTTCGCACC
>Ga0080003_1000229_pt1 | contig 39542 bp, 29 predicted proteins | sample JossMetagenome_FD_69206 | JGI IMG/M metagenome (GOLD analysis project Ga0080003, IMG submission 69206) | Hot spring microbial communities from Joseph's Coat, Yellowstone National Park, USA - JC2_E (SPADES assembly) (version 2) | ecosystem: Environmental > Aquatic > Thermal springs > Hot (42-90C)... | reverse complement strand
TTCCTTTTTATTACGTAATGTACTGTTTCTATCTTAGTTCTTTGTTTATATTCATTTGGCAATCCCTTTTTCATCTTTTTCCTGTAATATCCCTTTGTCCTATAAACAGGTACTTCCTCATACCTTGCTGGTATTACACTTATCAGTCCATATGACCTTGCACATTCGTGATTATATTCTGAATCATATCCCTTATCTCCTATTATATACTTGCTTTTATTTATTATGAATTTAGGAACATTTTCCAATGCTTTGGGAAAATCTTATGAATCATGCCTAAAATTTAATATTATCTTCTATGAAAAAGGCCTATTTGACAATGATTTAAATCTTTTAGAGGATATTAATTTTATGCTTTCCAGATGTTGATGCTTCAAGTGCTATTTCAGGCATTTCTAATATGTATTTACTTACAAATTTGTTCCATGATTCTTCACTGTTCTTCATTTCATATTGTTCTGTTATTTTCTCATCATTTTCCATTCTTGTCACGTATACCAAATCCTTATGTACATCCAATCCTATTATCATTCGACCACCTCATATGTGGTTCGTGAGAGCTCTATGGGTCGGAAATCTCGACAATCTTCTATTCACCTTTGTTTCAAGGTATAGTGTCGAGACGTAAAAGTGGTCAACCTAAGAAACGACCTTTATAGGTCAATACCAAGGAAGACCACTTTTCCGACTATCACGACAACATCTTCATGTTATCGTGGTCAAAAAGCATTTTTCATGACACCTCAAGTTTGATTTTGCCAATGAAGTATCTTTTACCTAAGATACACGACATCATAGTATGATTCTATCTAGGAATATTCAATCAAAAAAGATAAACTATTAAATAAAAAATAATTTTAATGCAAAAGGTAATATGGTAGTATGTATTTTAAAGAAATTGCCGAAGACAATGTTCACGGTTCGGAAACTCTGACTGTTGAACTGGTGAAAAGTTGCCTTAATGCTTTTTTAAGAGGAATAGATTTTTCAAAGGATCTTGAATACATTAAAAATAAAAAAAGTGAAATGGTTCAGCTGATAAATATAATAAATCTGATATCTAAATTTGATACAGAGGAACAATACAGAAATCTATTAAGGGATCTTAATAAGTCTGCAAAAAATTCAGTTTTAAATACAAAAAATATATTGAAAGGAAATATTGTAACAATAAGCTGGAGCAAACTTGTCGAAGAAGCAATCATGTTAAATAAAGACAATATCGATGAAATAAATGTTCTCGAATCAAGGCCTAAAAATGAAGGTTCAAAATTTGCCGAATATTTATCAGATTCAGGATTTAAAGTGAAGCTATATGTAGATGCCGCGATTTACCATGCCGTAAATGAAGAATCCACGATCCTGGTAGGTATGGATGCAATCTTTCAGGATCTAAGCATAACTAACAAAATAGGAACTTATTCTCTAGCACTTGCATCAGTTGCAAAAGGATCAAAATTCTATACCATAGGAACAAAATACAAAATTGCACGATATTATTATCATTTCATCAATCATCCATTTAGAGAGATATATAAAAAGAATCTGAATACACAGAACTACTATTTTGACATAACAACATCCAAATTTATTGACAAATACATTATGGATTTTGGAATCTTTGATAAATTAAATTTAAATGCTTTGAGGGATATTCTTTCTAGTTCAGTAAAAAATTTACTAAAATAAATTTAATTGATTAATAAAAATTTTTTTATAATATCTATATGATACTGTGAAAAATTTTATGATATAGGCTGCTTAAAGAAAATAAACAATAATTATTCAAAATAAAATTATTTAATTAAAAAATTTAATGGGTTCGGTCGTTTTTATAGTATCTATATATAATTTTGAAATTTTTCTATTATAAATTTCATTTTTCAAAGTATATTCTTTCAAAATTTCTTTGAATCATTCCCATTTTTGTGTTTCAAAAAACATCATTAGTTTTAGATCTTTATCAGACTTATAAGGACAAAAAATAAAGACATTTCTCTTAAGCCAAATTTTATATTCATCAGAAATCGGTAATGAATTTTTATTTATATATTCCCAAACTTCCTTTTCCGTTCAATCTATAATTGGATTTATTTCTTTAGTTTTTGGCATTATAGGATTCAATCTAATATTAATATAATTATTTCTTATATTATTTTCTTTTTTATAGGACCTGTTACAAAATATAAAGTATTATTCTCTAAAGCATATTTATTTAATTGATAGTATTCTGAATTTGGGCAATACAATCTATTATAAACAGATGGAGGGTCAATAATAGGTAATAGTTCCAAAAATTTCTTAAGGACTCTAATATTCTTAAGGATTTTCGGAGAAAGAGATGCATTAAAAAGAATTAATTAAGAAATCTCAGAAAGCCATGCTGAGACCATCTGCCTGACCTCCCTCGTATTTTACCCTATAATGTAAAGGGCTTTCCCGAATATTCCATTTTCCTTGAGGACTAAGTGAATGATTTAGGTGTACTTTTAACAAGCCTGAAAGTCAAATACAGCAATAAAACTACCACTGGAATAAGGTACAACATCACTGATCTTAAGCCTATATATTCCAGGGCTGCGCCTCCAAATAATGGAATTATAATGTTTGTGGACATCATTGTTGAATTGAAATAACTGTACGCAACATTTCTCTCTGATGCCGGAAAAGACCTACCTATGGCATATGTTGCAACAGGTAATCCAAGTCCATGCGGAATGCCTAGAATTACTAACCCAATGATGTATACAGTAATATTACTGCTCATGAATATCATGAATAATCCCATCAGTGTTATGGTCATAAGGGCCACAACATAAGGATACATTTTACCGACATTTAGTACGGAAAATAAAATCCTTGTCAGGAAGGAAGATGTGAAAAAGAGCGCAGAGAGAATAGTTACTAGCGAGTATGAGGCATGGAACTGGTTAACTGCGAATATTCCCCCAAATGAAATTATAAGGCTCGTCGGAAATGAATAGACTATGAAAGTGTATATTGCCATCCTGAAACCTGGTTTATCCCACATTGTTGCCCTTTTTTTGGTGATATTTTCTTCTGGAAATTTAAGAAAGGGTGATATTGCTGTTGATAAAATTACAATTGGTAGGAATAATAGAAACACGTTCTCTAGGGAGAAGTATCTTAATATTAGAGATTCAAGAGCTGGACCTCCAATGAGACTTATTGCTAGGGTTAGAGAATAAATGGCCAACATTCTTTCCCTTACCTTCTTATCTTCCGAAATACCTGCGGCTGTCATTATATTTGGAAAAATGAGTCCATAGGAAAATCCACTGATTATGGCATACATAACTATGGATAATGACCCGGAAAATGAGAATAGAAAAAAACTAATAGCGTATACTACGTTCCCAATAATGAAAGAGTATCTCCTCAGATCACCACGCATAATGCCGTTGGCTATCATGGCAATCATTCCAGATAACGACATCAACGCGATAAGGATGCCTACATTAAATTCGCTGTAGAAGAAATCGTACTTTGCGAGAAGAGGCAGAGTTGTTTGAAGTACATTATTGCTGGCACGAACTGAAAATGTCATCACAACTACGATAATAATGTCTAGAACCATGGAAAGACTGGCCAACCCAGCATACCACACTTTCATTTTTGTTCACAGTCTAAGATTCTGTATGTTCTGTCAAAGATTTATTTTCTGTTGCCTCCGGTCTCAAGAGCAGTTCATATATGAAGAAAACTGCGGTGACTCCTGCAAATATCCACAGTGTTTTTGTGAATCCAATGTACTTTACGGATGCCATGTATCCAACCAGAGGCATCAGGACAGACATTATCATCATGGATGAACTGAAGAATGAAGTCGAAGTCCCTATTTCCTCAGGCTTGAACGTTGTATTTGCTATCTGTAGCCCGAGAGTCCATGCAATTCCGTCAGGTATTGCAGCTATAAGGAATGCAATAATAATGAATACAATTGAAACTGAGCTAAGAGCCAGAAATACTGCAGAAAACAGCGCTATGGTTACTGCAAAAATCATGTAAGGTCTCCTGTTGAGTATTGGAGATTTGAGCCTGATGATGAATCTTGTTATCACATCTCCAATGAACATAGCAGCGAATAGGTAGAATACTGTTGTGGCCGAAAGTCCTAAAATACCACCATATATTACGCCATATGAGAGTATTATGTAGAATGGAATGGTGTATGCAAATGCGGCGATGACAGCCCACTCAAACTGCCTGTTCTTGAAAAGAGAAGCTATGCTAGTTGTGCCTTTATGGCCCTTTGTCTCCATGTATTGGAGTGCATATTTGCCCCTGAGAGAAGCTACAAATGGTATAGCAACAAATGCCATTACTGCAAATATTAGGAATATTTCCTTGATTCCAAGGTTCAGCAGATAACCAGTAGTGAAAGGTGCCACTATTAACGCAAGTGCAACCCAGAATGAGAATGAGGCTTGTTCGACCTGCCTCTTAGACTGATCCTTTGATGCCATTCCTGCCATTGTCATGAACGAATCCATTACTAGACCAGTTATGAAACCATCAATGATCATTAGTATGTATACCTCTGCAAAACCATTGACAACAATATATAGTGGCATTGTGATGCCAAGTAACACCAATGAAATTATTTCAACACTTTTGAGTTTGCTAGGCATAAACCTTCTCATTGCAAAGGCTGCAAATGCAAATGCAACCGTGAATAAGGCAAATCCTATTCCTATCTCAAAAGAATCCATTCCAAATGCCAACCCCAGTGATCCTATGGATGTTTGATAGAATTGAAGTAGGTATCTACCGAGGAACGCAGCAATAATTATCAACCATTCTGCTCCGCTTATCAGACCGAAATCCAAGCCCACTTTTCTTAAATTTCTTTTTTGATCGTTTGTCATAGTTAGCTATATTACTTATAAGTATTTAAAGGTTTTGACTGACTAGTCAGTATTATCTAACCGACCGATTTATTTATATACTACATTCATATTATGTTATTTATGAACGTAAAAGATAACAAGCAAGATAAGATACTGGATGCATCTATCAAGGTTTTCTCCAAGAAAGGATATGATCTTGCAACTATAGATGAAATTGCAAGGAAAGCTCGAGTAAGCAAAGGGACTGTATTCTTCTATTATAAAAAAAAGGACAATCTTATAGAGAAGGCTGCTATTAAATCAGTTCCCGTTGAAGAAATTACTGATGTAAACAAAAGGGACCATAAAAGCGCAAAGGATCTTCTCATCGATTTTGGCCTGTCATTTTTAAAGAAGTATGAAAATCCAGATCTGCGAAATCTACTCCTGATGACAATGGCAACCAAGGGAAGATACAAGCATATTGATTTGGCGTTAAGAACTATGTGCTTCCAGGAAATGAGCAAAATGTTCTTAAAATTAGAAGAACTTGTTAAACAAAGTGTCCCGGATCCCATTAGGAAAGCATTTTTTGGTTCTCTTTTATGTTATGTTATTTGGTGGAATGACAATAAAATAAGTCCTGAAGATTATGTAAGGAACTTAACTGAGAGATTCCTGAACACGATAACTAAGAAAGACTAAAATAGTGTCGGCTTTTACTAGTAATGCGAAAATATTCTTTATTGTTTAAAATTGTATCCATACAGCTGTGCTATGATAAATATTGGAAACTCATAAGAATCATTGAATCTTTAGGCAAGTAGTTTTATGTATCTGGTTTTTTTGAAAACTTCATTGAGGTTAGAACTGTAATAAAATTATTTAACCAAGATGTCTTTTGATTAAAATGTGATGTTGCATAACAAAATTATTTAGGGATAGCACACCTTAGCATTAACGGAAAGCACAATCCATAATTTCATTCAAAGTTTCATTGTTACTTAAAGCGTACAATTGTATAATCTATATTTACTAGAAAAACTTGAAAGGTTAAAACATGGAAAATGTACAGCCTTTGATATAAATGCTATCTGGCATGGGCAATGAATAAAATATATTTGTAGCTAAATATTTGCTAGAAAAATTAAAAAATTATTTTAAAAGTTCATTGTACAAGGTAGTTATTTCCTGCAATATGCTTTCACTTTCCTCCTTTAATTTTTTGTTTATTTCTTCATTTTTCAGGTATTTTAAGTTTATTTTCACATTTTCCATTGCTGATAATGCACTACTGTTGAGTAAATGCAGGCCTGAGTACAAATCTGATATTACACTGCTTTTGATTCCATTTCTGTATTCTTTGCAGAGTTTAAGGGCTTCTTTGATAAGTTTCATTAAATTAAGTGGAGATTCAGCAGCATGGATTAGTGCGGTTTCCATTGCCTGTTTTCTCAGTTCTTCATTATCGGGATGAGATTTCCTCGCTGACATGAACTCATCAAAAGATTGGGAATCCTTATCAATCATAACCAGAGCATTGTCTCTTAAAAGAGCTAATTTAGATATGTCCTTGTCTTTATTAGAAATTGAAGTTGCCATAATGATAAGAGATATGCCAAGAGAGGCTACCAAAGCAGCTGCGGAACCACCTCCAGGTGTAGGTGAATTGTTGCTAAGCTTATCTACAAAAGTAGGTATCCTTAAATTCCTCAAGCTAGAATTGCGCACCTTCTCAATCTTGGTTTCCAAAATCTGGTCCTTGTTGAAGTTGTTTAACTTCAGGTAATACATAGAAGCATCGATCAACGCATCAACAGGGATTTCTCCTACGATCTCACCTTCAACAGTATTTACACCAAACCTTTCGGCTTCTATTTTTACCATCTCTGTTGCCATATGGAGTGTAGTGCCTTTGAAATTAACAAGGTTCATAGAAACCTGTGCTTGGTTCCTTTCTTTTATATAAAAGCCCAGTGCCTTAGCATACCTTAGCCCTCCGTCCTTATTCCTTACACGTTTGGCAATTTCTTTGGCTACTTTTACGTCTCCTGTAGACAGATAAATATTGTATGCAACCAAAAACGGCCTAGCTCCAATGGCAGTAGTTCCTGCTGTTGGATGTATGTTTTTAGGCCCAAAATCGGGGATATGCAAAGGATCCTTGCCAATAACATCTCTTAGCCCTTCAAATTCCCCCTTCCTTACATTGGCAAGGTCTTCGTGTTCTGGGATAGAGGCAGAATTTGCGTATAAGAAAACAGGTATTTCGAATTTTTCAGCATATTCCTTTGCAAACTCTTTGGAAAAAGCAATGACTTCTTCCATTGTACATCCTTCAACAGGTACAAAAGGTATTACATCTACTGCTCCCATTCTAGGGTGTTCACCTTTATGATGGTTGAGGTCAATCCGTTTTATTGCAATCTCTGCTGCATTCATCATTGCTTTTTTAACACTTTGAAAATCCCCTATCATAGTAAAAACTGAACGGTTATGGCTTTCATTGTACTCAATATCAATAAGGTCCACACCCGTAACAGCCTTTATTGCATTTTCGATTTCACTGATAACCTCCTTATTTTTTCCTTCACTAAAATTAGGGACACATTCTATTAACATAATCTCACAAATACCCTAAGCATATTCAATTAATTTAAACTTTTGAAACCAACTATTCTCAATAACAGTAATAAATCCTAAAATGTACAAATAAAGGAATTTTAGAAAACGTATATTTATTAAATTCTGTATATATTAATTATTGAACAAAGAAAGGCCTAAACCTCTTGGGTATATTTAGAAAAGCCATAAATGTATATGATTGCAATAAATATGCCTACAAATTATTGAACAATTGCATGAAGGAGAAACAGTGATTTAAGCAAGGGTATTTCTATGCAAAGAAATGCTTTAGAAAATTAGGCATAGCTGCTAAAGTTATGGTGCATATGAATTATTATGCAATCCACCAATCAAACACAAAAACTCTTTTAATGTTTAATATGTATATTAACATTACTAAAACTTTATATACTTGTGTATCAATAAGATACATATAGATGAAAAAAATAGGTAAGGTTATAAATATTACTAAAGAGGGACATGTTACTTTATCGCTTTTAGAAATGCCTAGAATTGGAGAGGAATTATATACAAAAACAGGTGCGGTTGCAGGTAGGGTATCTAGAATTTTTGGAAGCGTTAAAGAGCCTTATTGTAGTGTCAAGCCATCTATCAACCAGAAAATACTCTATACATTGATAGATGATTATTTGTACGGAAGAGGATGATCATGGCAGAAAAAAAAGATAAGAATGAAAAAAATGTAGAAGTAGACGAAATCAAGGTATGTCCAGAGTGTGGGAGTACACATATCACAAAGGATTACGAAAAAGGTGAATTTGTTTGCGAGGATTGTGGTCTAGTTTTAAGTGACAAGATCATCGATCACGGTGCTGAATGGCGTGCGTTTGACGTTGAACAAGGGGAAAAAAGGGCAAGGACAGGTGCTCCAATGACCTATACCATGCACGACAAGGGCCTATCCACTGAGATTGGTTGGAAAAACAAAGATTCTTACGGAAATACAATTCCTACTAAGAACCGTGCACAATTATACAGGCTAAGAAAATGGCAGAGAAGGATAAGGGTATCTAATGCAACTGAACGTAACTTGGCAATGGCTCTGGCTGAGTTAGAAAAAATCTCTTCTAATATGGATTTGCCAAAAAACGTAAGGGAATCTGCATCAATGATATATAGAAAAGCGGTAAACAAGAACCTTATCAGAGGGCGATCTATAGAAGGTGTAGTTGCAGCGTCGTTATATGGTGCATGTAGGGAGTGCCAGGTACCCAGAACATTAGATGAAATGGCGGCAGCTTCTAGAATATCTAGAAAAGAAATAGGCAGAACCTACAGGTTTATGGTAAGAGAACTCAAACTGAAGTTAATGCCAACAAAGCCACATGATTATATCTCTAGGTTCTGTTCGGAACTCAAGCTCGATGGTGAAGTGCAGACAAGGGCACTAGAAATACTAAAAGAAGCAACAGAGAAAGAGCTTACTTCAGGAAGGGGACCAACTGGTGTAGCTGCAGCTGCGATATATATCTCTTCTATACAATGCAATAAAAGAAGAACCCAGAGGGAAGTTGCTGAGGTAGCAGGGGTTACAGAAGTAACAATTAGAAACAGGTACAAAGAATTAACCGAAAAGCTCAATATACAAGTTGAATTTTAAGCAAAGGGAAGATATATGCATACTTTGCCAGTAGTAGTCATAAATTTCAAGGCATATGAGCAAATATACGGTGAAAAAGGATTGAGCATTGCCAAATATGCAGAAAAATCTTCATTGGAAAACGACATTTCTATTTACGTAGCTCCCCCTATAGTTGACATTCAACAATATGCAAAGGTGCTATCAATCCCTGTTATCGCACAGCATGTAGATCCCGTGGAAGCATCGAGGAATACCGGGTTTATTACTGTAGAAATGCTAAAGAGTTCAAATGCATATGGTTCCTTACTGAACCACTCTGAGCATCCAATAAGCCTTCATGATGCATCTATATCCATAAATAAATTAAAATCTATGGGCATGAAATCAATTGTTTGCGCCCCCACAAGTGAAGAAGCTTCAGCCCTATCAATGTTGTCTCCTGACTTCATAGCAATAGAACCACCTGAATTGATAGCGGGCAATGTATCTGTTTCCAAAGCTAAGCCTGAATTAATAACAGATACTGTAGAAAAGGTAAGGAAAGTCATGCCCAAAATGCCTATTCTTTGCGGCGCAGGCATCAAAGATGGGGCTGACGTGAAAAAAGCGGTAGACTTAGAAACAGACGGCATTCTAGTTGCAAGTGGTGTTGTAATGAGCAAAGACCCTCAAAAAGCATTAGATGAATTAGTAAAGGCATTTTAAAATTTAAAAGGCAAAAAATGGTAGAAGGCATTGTTATCAAATCAACCTCGAACCTCAACGAGGTATTGCTCAACGGGCAAGCAGATATAGGCAGTTTTCTTGTTTACGAAGAAAATGAAGAGAAATTGATTTACAAAATAGTTTCATTGGAATACAGGACCGAAGAAGAAGGAATCATAAAATACTCCCAAGCACAAAAAATGCTTGAAAGCAAAGAGTTGAACTCTTCCATTAAATACCTTATTGCAATTTGCAAGCCTATATGCTTGGTCAAAGAGGGTTCTGTGAAAAACCTTAAGCGCATTGCCCATTTATATTCCAAAATGAGGTCTATAAGGGAAGAAGATTTATCCTTTTTGCACAAGTCAGGGATATTCATAGGGAATGTAAGGGATGGAAGCAATGTACTGAAAATAGAGGTAAAAATGGAGCCTAAGGCATTCATTACTCACCATGTACTCATAACTGCAAATACTGGCAAAGGCAAAAGCAATATCCTCAAGGTTATGTTATGGTCCCTTCTCAATTCCTCTACCGTAGGTGCGTTTGTTATAGATCCTCATGGGGAATATTACAGTGTACTAGAGAAAAACGATAATTATAAAGAGATGGGGCTTTTTTATGCACCTACAGATAGGAAAAAAGGAAATTCTTTGATAATTAATGTGAATTCCATCATGCCAAGCCATTTTGAAGGAATATTCAACCTTACCGATGCACAGCTCGATTTAGCTTATCTTCTATTTAAAGAAGCGAACGACAAATGGATTTATGAACTATTCAACGAAAAAAGCGAATATGTTAACAAATTGCTAACCCAAAGGCAAATACAGGCTATAACACTTAAAACACTGCAAAGAAAAATCACAACACAGCTTGGATTAAACAAGGATAAAAAAGGCAAGGTTTTTACATTAGAAGAAGGTGTAGGGGCAGGGACGATCAAAAATATTGTCGAATCCGTTTTAAGCGGGAAAATCGTTATTATTGACACTTCTTCTCTGTATGAAGAGCAAGAGTTATTGATTACCAGCATCATTGCCAATAACCTTTTCAAAGAAAAAATCAACTCCAAGGAAGAGGGAAGAAGCACATCCCCCGTTGCTATTGTACTAGAGGAAGCTCCCAAAGTACTAGGTGAATCCATCCCAGGTGATAACATCTTTAAAAAAATAGCAAGGGAAGGCAGAAAATTCGGGGTTGGCCTTATAGCAGTTACACAAATGGCTTCTGTTATTCCCAAAGACATCCTTGCAAACATGAATACCAAAATCATTCTAGGAAACGATTCTGCCTTGGAGCGCAATGTAATTATCAGCATAGCCCCCCAGGACCTTTCATTGGAAGATAGGGAAATTGCAACACTGGAAAAAGGGGAAGGCATAATATCAAGTTCACTGCAAAATATTGCCATCCCATTTAAGGCACCACTTGTAGAAACCCTTTACAAAAAAAGCCACTAAGAGTGTGAGCTAATCCCAATATTTATAATCCTTTTAGAAAAACACAAAAGGATAGCAACAATGCCATTTGAGAAGTTAAATGATTTTTAGATCGATGGTTCTGAACACATCTGCCAAAGAGGGGGCATTAAAATATTACGCCTATTTTATAAATGTTATCTAATTATTAATATGCATAACAAAAATATTCGCCTAACGTTAAAAAGCAATGCAAAACTTGAGATACAGCAATTAAAAATTGTGACTTTTTCCTTATCTATATGCGTTATGATTATATATTAAAAACACAATTGAACAAAGTGCGTTTATGGCCAAATTTGTACATATGGCAGATATTCATCTCAGAATGATTGAAAAAAAGGATCAGGATATATTAATAAAATTTCTAGTAGAAACCTTTGACAAAACGATTGATTATATTCTGAATAACAACATCGATTTTGTAGTTATAGCAGGGGATATTTTCGATTCTCCTATTCCAACAACACAGACGAAAATATATTTTGCAAAAAATATGCTGCGTTTACAAGAAAAAGGCATACCTGTTTATTATATTCGCGGGAGCCATGACGGATCTAAGGTTATACCTGGAGATATCAAACTCTTTGAAACGTTCAGGGTAATAACCCACATATGCCAATATGAAGACGAATCCCATACGATTCTAAAGCCAGTTACTGACCCAAAAACAGGCATAAAATTATATGGCATAGATGGGGAAAGTGCTGGAATGGATATTGAAAAATACAATAAACTTAAAATGGATAAACTAGAGGGCAATTCAATTTTTGTATTTCATAATGGCATAAACCAAATGGAAAAATTACAACAATATATGGATGTCTCATTGTTGCCCTCTGGGGCACTTTACTACGCAGGTGGCCATATCCACAAAACGATGAAACAAAGCATAGAGGGAAAAAACATCTATTTTCCAGGGGCATTGTGTTTAGGGTACGGATGGGACGATTTAGAAAGTTACATTCATGGCCATGGTGGTGGCTTTTACGTGGTTACCATCAACAATAATGTAGAAGTGGAATACATCAATAAATTCAGGCCTTTTGAAGGTTATATTGTGGATATTTCTGCAGACAACAAGACAAGTGAAGAGGTAATCAAAGAGATCAAAAATATTGAACCTGAAAACAACAAAGTACTCTTAGTAAAAGTATCTGGTGTTTTATCTAGTGGTAAAAAGATAGATGTAAACACAGTTGAACTCCAAAAAATGCTCAAAAGCAAAGGGGCTTTGCATGTATTAATAAATATAAAAAACCTAACCACAAAAGAATACACCAATATCAATGTAACAGGTTCAAGCAAAGAAGAAATTGAAAACAATGTCATCAATGAAAACAGGGAAAAAATAGAAGATTCCTGGATTCCAGAAGAACTTAAAGGGATAAACAATTTCAAGTCTATATTAGCTGAATTGGAAGTGGAAAAGGGGGATCAAATAGAAAGCCAATTTATAGATGAACTTGTGAGCAATTATAAGGGCAAATATTTAAAAGAGGGGCAATAATGAACGAACTTACATTGACAAAAATAGTATTGAAAAACATAAGGTCCCATGAAAATTCTGAGATTACATTTAATCCAGAAGGAGTAATAACAATCATAGGTGAAGTTGGTGCTGGAAAAAGTTCGGTCCTACAAGCAATAAATTATGCCCTTTTTGGTTCTGCGGATTATTCTAATTTTTTGAGAAACGATACCAATTCTGGTTCTGTTACATTGTATATAAAAATAGGGGAAAAAGAATTAAAAATAGTAAGGCACATAACCAAAGATTCTAAAGGAAACATAAAAACAAAAAAGGTTGAAATACAAGAAAACGATAAAGAATACCAAGTCCAAAGCCATACAGATGCTAACCAGGAAATACAGCGTATTATTGGACTTCCTCAAACAGACAAAAAAGAAAACCCCTTGTGGAATTATGGTTTTTATCTCAAACAAGAACATTTGAGGGATGTACTTGACAACTCTAAGAAAGAGCAAGAAGAACGCATAAAAATAATCATGAAGGCATTGGGCGTAGACAAATACCAAAATGCAAGGAACAACGCTGAATATATTAAAAAGGAGATTAAATTCCAAAAAGAGCTATTATCTAGGAAAATTCCCCCTGAAAACGAGATCCAAAACAAAAAGAACCAGTTAGATCAATGCGAAAACGATCTCAAGAGCATTAGCATAACCTTAGCCAATAAAGAAAATTATAAAAAAGAGATTGAAAAGCAAAAAAACGAAAAGGAAATTAAATACATAGAAAAAGAAAAGGAAAAATCTGAATTCGAAGCAAATGAAGAAAACAAACAAGATATATTAGATAAAACAATAAAGCCTGAAATAGACCGGTTATCCAAAGATATAGCCATTAAGGAAAATAAACTAAAAGATATGAAAAAAGCCATCCCGGAAGAAAATATAGAAAACCTCAACATACCCTTTTCTGAAACGTTTCTTAAAGAAAAAAAGAATGAATTAACAAACTACAAAAAAGATTGGACTAGCACAAAAGGAAAATTAGATGTCATTACTAATGACATTGAAGAATCCATACAGCAACTTAAACCCACAAGGTTAACCAATGCCATCCGTGAGGACCTAGAAAACACAAAAAAGGAAGAAAATAAACTGAGAGAACAAATATCCGAAAACAAAAGAAACATCAGAGAAAGGGAATCCTTAATAAAAAACCAAATATGCCCAACATGCAAAAGGCCTATAGAAGGGGAATTCCTAAAAACAACTCAAGGGGAGATCCAAAAATTAAAAGAGGAAGAGGTAAAACTAGAAAAATCCCTTGATGAAGTAATAAAAAGGATCGAAGAGCTAGAAAAGGAGAAAGAAAGCTCATTTAAAGCAGAAGAAATAAAGAAAACCATTGAAAAGAAGGAAAAAAACAGAAAAGAACTTGAAAACACCTTAGAAAGGGTAAACGAAAAAATAGGGGAAATATTAAAATCAATGGATATATCCTCAATGAATATCGAACAAGGCATTGAAAAAGCTGAAACTTTAATCGAATCTTACCTCGAGGTGCTCACCAAGAAGGAATTAATTAGATCGTACAACAATCTCAAAAAAGATATTGAAGATGAAAAAACTTTATTAGAAAAAAAAAGGAATGAAAAAATCCAACTAGAAAATGAACTAAAAGAAGTTAAAAATAAACTGGCAATAATAACCCAAGAGGTTTCTAATGCGAAATCTGAAAAAGAAGCATTAGAAAAAAAGTACAAAGAAGTGGAAAAAGAAATAAACGACTTAAAAGCCCAGAAAATCACCAAAGAAAATGAAATAGACAAAATAAAAACAGAATTAAATGATATCAGCAACGCAAAAAAAGAAATTGAAAAATATAACAAACATTACAAATGGATAGAAGAAGTATTCCAACCTATAGTTAAAAATATTGAAAGCAATATCAGGCAAAGCATATACGGATTGTTTTCAGAGAGTTTTGAAAAATATATTAACATATTGCTAAAGGACGTCCCTTTTAAATATGAAATCGATAATGAAACCTATGGAATAAACCTCACTTATGGAAATAGCAAAGGCAGTTTGGATACAGGGCCTAGTGGGGGAGAACGGAGTTCCCTAGCACTTGCCTATAGGTTTGCCCTCAACGAAGTGGCTAGGCAATACCATGAAATCTCAGGCTTTATTATATTAGATGAACCCACAGAAGGTTTTTCAGAAGGGCAACTGGGAAGGTTCAAAGACCTGATTGAAAATGTAACAGCAAAGCAAAAGCTTATTATAACGCATAACGAGAACCTAAAAGGGCTAGGAAACCAAGTAATAGAATTAACCAAAGAAAACAACGTAACGTTTGTTTCCAATCCTTCCTTTGAATAATTATAACGGATAAAATTATATTGTAAATTGTTTTGGTATTATTTATGGAAGACCTAAACGAAATAATGAAGCAAAAACGCGCCAAAATGAATTTTTGGGTTTCAAAAGGAATAAACCCTTTTGCTTACTCATGCAAAACAACCGGAAGCACTAAGGAGATCATAGCAAGGTTCTTGCAGGGCAATAAAGAGGTGGAGAAAGTTGCAGGTAGAATCCTTGCCATAAGGGACCACGGCAAAAGCATTTTTGTAGATGTAAAGGACTGGGAAGGAAATATGCAGGTTTACGGAAAACAAGACCATTTAGGAGAACAATTTGAGCTTTTCAAAAACCTTGAAGTGGGGGATATATGTGCTTTCCAAGGGTCTCTATTTACTACAAAAAAAGGAGAACATACAATGCTCGTTGATTCATTTGAATTGTTGTCTAAATCATTAAGGCCATTGCCAGAAAAGTACCATGGCCTTAAAGACACTGAAGTAAGGTATAGGAAAAGATATTTGGATTTGATAATGAATCCCAGTACAAAAGAAATATTTGAAAAGCGCATCAAAATAATAAAAGAAATAAGGAATTACTTAGATTCCAAAGGCTTCTTAGAAGTGGAAACCCCTATATTGGAAAGTGTAGCTAGTGGTGCAGCTGCAAAGCCTTTCATAACGTATTCCAATGCCCTTAAGCAAAATCTCTACCTTCATATAGCACTTGAACTCAGCTTAAAAAGGTTGATCATCGGTGGAATGCCCAAGGTATACGAAATCAACAAAGTATTTAGGAATGAAGACATTGACACTAAACACAATCCAGAATTCACACTTTTAGAAGCTTATGAAGCGTACACTGATTACAACGGCATGATGGAACTTTGCCAAGGGTTGTTTTCCCATTTGCTTCAATCCCTTGGATACGGCAACAAAATCCTATACCAAGGCAAAGAAATCGATTTTACACCACCGTGGAAAAAAATACCCATGCTAGATGCCATAAAGGAATATGCAGGGATTGAAATTGAATATAAAGAATCTGAAAGGGAAAAAATTGAGAGTTACCTTAAAGAAGATAAAGTCCAATATAAGCCACATGCAACTCTGGGGGAACTAATCCAGCATCTATTCGATTCTAGAGTTGAGTCCAAAATAGTTAACCCTACCTTTATAATTGATTACCCTGAAGATATTTCCCCTTTAACCAAAAAACATCGTTCAAAGCCCAACATGGTAGAACGCTTTGAACTTACGATCAACGGCATGGAATTCGCCAACGCTTACTCTGAGTTAACTGATCCAATTGACCAGAAAGAAAGGTTTATTAACCAGATAAAATACAAAAACGAAGGGGCTGAAGAAACATACGAAATTGATAACGAATTCATTGAAGCAATGGAATATGGCATGCCTCCTACTGGTGGAATAGGGATAGGTATAGATAGGCTTGTTATGCTCCTTGTTAACAGTGCATCAATTAAGGAAGTCATCCTCTTCCCTCAGATGAAAGATACAGAAACAACCTCTCAAAAATGATTTTTTTAACCACAATTTTTAGAATTAAGCCATTTAGGTTGAGTATATATACCATAGCCATAGAAAGTTAACTTGGCAATATATTTGAAAATTATAAAAAAACAAAAAAACAATAGTTATTGAAAATGCCCTTTAATAAATATATCTATATAGATATGAAAAATATTAATATAAAGATTCATATAAAAGATTGATGTACAAAAAAGCATTGGCATTGGTTTTAATCTTTGCAATTGCCATATCAATATTCTCTTTGTATGGAAAGGCGCAGAATAATACAAGTGTGCTTGTTATTGAGTTCAACGGGCAAGTTGATCCAGGAGCAGTGCATTTCTTCCAAGAATCTTTTCAAGAAGCTAATTCTCAAGGCATTGACAACGTAATAATAGAAATGAATACACCAGGTGGATTATTGTCCTCCATGGCAAGCATTGTTAATATAATAAACAATGGTGAACAAAACGGCATACGTGTAACTACATATGTTCCCCCTGGTTCTTTAGCTGCCTCTGCAGGATCATACATTGCAATGGCAAGTGATGTCATCTTAATGGGCAACGGCTCTGAAATAGGGCCATCCACACCAATTGTAGTAGGAGGAAGCGCTTTACAGCAAAATCATACTGAAAATGCGATGATTTCGTTTATGCAAAGCCTAGCGAATGAACACAAAAGAAATGCAAGTGCTGCAACAATGATGGTTACCCAAGACATTGCATATACCCCACAACAAGCTTTGCAAAATGGTTTAATAAACGGCATATCAAATAGCTTAACTGATGTGATGTCTAAGCTAGGAATAGCTGGTTATAATATTATTTATTCCTCCCCTTCTATAACAGACCAACTCATCAGTTTTATAAGCAATCCAATGGTAGATGGCATACTGTTCCTTATAGGGATAGCCGCTGTATTAATAGACCTGTTCCACCCTACCATTATATTATCAATATCAGGCATTATTATAATGGGATTAGCTTTCTACGGCACCCAACTGATAGGTGCAAATATCATTGGCCTTATGTTGTTGATCATAGCCGCATTCTTAATAATCTTCGAGTTTAAAGCAGGGCATGGAATATTCATTGCTGCAGGGGTTATTCTAATGATTGTAGGTTCCTATATTTTACTTGATGGCATGGAATATTCCCCAGCACCTTTTACAATCTCTTATTATACAATGATCGCTATAATGGCCATTATAGGCATTTTAGTGGGGATGTATATAAGATGGATTAGAAAAGCCCTTAATAAAAAGCCATACACAGGAAGTGAAGCTTTAATTGGCATGGAAGGGAAAGTGGTAAAAGATTTTGACCCGGAAGGGGAAGTTAAAGTGGATGGAATAATCTGGAAGGCAAGGAGTGTTGACGATGCCAAATACAAAATAGGGGATACTGTAAAAATAGTTAAACTTGATAGCATAACCTTGATAGTTGATATAGGCAACAAAAATAAAGAAGCCAAAAACAACAAAGAAAATAAAAAATTAAAAAATAAATGAAGGTGTGAAAAATGAACAAGGCAATGTTAATAATAGTAGGAATTTTAGCGATTTTAGCGATATTAATAGCGCTATCATTGAGCATGTCCTCTATAGCAGGGGCTATCATATTGCTATTGATCTTGATTATTGCACTACCCATACTGCTATCAGGATTCAAAATACTGAAGGAATGGGAAAGGGCTCCTGTATTGTACCTAGGAAAATACCAAGGCTTAAAGGGCCCAGGGATTGTATATATTCCTCCCTTCATAGGGAAAATCCCTATGATCATTTCAACAAGAATGCAGGTGCATTCCTTTAGAAGCGAACAAACCCTTACCAAGGACAACGTCCCCGTGGATATTGATGTTGTGATTTATTATATCCCAGTTGACCTAACCAAAGTAGTGCTTAAAGTAGAGGATTTTAATACAGCAACTTCTTTAGCAGCACAAACCACAATGAGGGAAGTGGCAGGAAGTGCCACACTTGATGAACTTCTGAGCGAACGTGAAAAGATAGCAGCTAACGCTAGGCAAATCATAGACCAAAAAACAGAGGTATGGGGCATCAAAGTATCCAACGTAGAAATCAAGGATATACTTATTCCAGCATCGTTGCAGGAAGCTATGTCTAGGCAAGCAGCGGCAGAAAGGGAAAGGAAGGCACGTGTTACCCTTGCAATTGCAGAATATGAAGTTGCTAGCAAAATGAATGATGCTTCTGAAGTTTATAATAAAAGCAAGTATGGGCTGCAATTGAGATGGATGAACATATTGTACCAAATAGGCATACAAAGCAAGGCATCGTTGATCTTTGTTCCTTCTGAAATGATGCCCGCAGGGTTTAGCCAGGGTATAAGCCCTATTACTGTAATGGGGATGCAAGAACTAATCGCTAAAAACCAGAACACTGAGGAAAAAAAGAAAAACAATGGCGATTTAACAAATCAACCCCCAGACCAACCTATGGTGTAAGCAAAATTCAAAATTTTTAATATTTTTATAAAAAATCAATTTTGTTTTTCTATCTAGGAAGCACTTTGCTAAACACAAGGAACAACAAGTTAGGTGTGTACACACCCATAGGTGTTATATACCCTGTTACATACCTTGAAGAAGTTACATCAAAAGCGGGATTATACGCCTTAACACCCTCCGGTGCAGTTCTACAATTGCCAAAATTCAACACTTCTTCCGGGGGCCTTTCTTCAATAGGTATTCTGTTTCCACTCATTATTTTTTTATCAAACGTAGAAAAAGGGGCTGCAACATAAAAGGGTATTCCATTCTCTTTAGCAAGGACCGCTTTTTCATATGTGCCTATTTTATTAGCAAAATCTCCATTGGCAGCGATCCTATCGGCTCCAACAATAACCATATCTATTTTTTTTGAATACATAAGTAATCCTGCAGCGTTGTCAGCAATTATGGCATGGTCAATGCCTTCCTGTTTAAGTTCCCATGAGGTTAACCGTGCACCCTGAAGCATAGGCCTAGTTTCGTCAACATAAACAAAAACCTTTTTCCCTTTTTTAACAGCCGCTCTAATAGGGCTAATAGCTGTACCCCAATCCACAGTAGCTAAAGCACCTGCGTTGCAATGCGTAAGTATGGTATAGCCATCTTTAATCAAAGGTTCACCGTATTCCCCTATTTTTTTTACTTGTTCAACGAGTTTATCCACAAAATGGTTAGCACTTTCAATAGGGTTTACATCCCCACCACTTTCATAAGTGTTTTTTACAACATCCAAACCAAAAAAAAGGTCATTTGCTGTAGGCCTAGTATTCCTTATTGCATTGTACGCAGAATTTAACTCCTCTCCATTTTTCAACGCAATGGCAAGGCCCATTGCTGCAAAAGCACCAAGAGAAGGCGCACCCCTAACTTTCATGGTTAATATTGCATTAGCAATTTCGGCAGACGTCCTTGCTTCATTAATAACAACATTATGTGGAAGCTGGGACTGGTCGATATACTTAACAGCATTGCCCTCAATCCACACAGCACGCATATCCAATAGTTGATCCCCTACGTTGACCTTCATATTAAGCTCCCTTTTACTTTATGAATAACAAACATTTAATCTTTCCTTTTGCAAAAAAATGTATTTTCAATCAATTAAGCAACTCAATAAAGTATTAATTATCATACGTTATTATAAGCTATTTGTATAAGGATTACTCGTTACTCGAGTAAAGGGCATGGAGAGTGGGTAAATATGGCAATAAATAAATATAAAATTAATGAAATTTCAAGGGTAAATCACAGAAGTCTAAAACAAAGCTGGAAATTCTACAAAAAAGGGAGTGTTGGAGTAATTGGCTTAGGCATGGTATTAGCCATTGTTATTTTAGCGGCTTTAACACCTTTTATTGCACCACATAGCCAAGGATTTACAGCCCCTACACAGGATGAATATGTGGCGCACAGGCTAGCTAATATCTCTTTATCATCACCAGTAATAGCATCCCCTTTAGTTATAGGTGCATCTGGTTCATATACTGATTACGCATATTTAGCAACAAAAAGCGGTATGATATACGAGTATAATTTATTAAACTATAGCAAAGTATGGAGTTACAATACAAACATTAGCAATGCTGAAGGTTTTTCATACGGATTTGCAGAAATATTAGAATTAAGGCAATCCACAAACCCCATTTATTTGGTTGGTGAGGTATATAACAGTTCAGGGTATATATCTATATTTTATGCCAACTATACACTAAATGGCAATTATATCAGTAAGCCAATTTTTCTAACCCAAGTTAAATTGAATGGAGTGTTTACATCAAATCCATTGTTTAATGCACCAACAGACCCTATGGAAACAGGTACATATTTTAGCCAACCAAGTTTTGCTGGTGAATATGGATTACAACTATACGCATTAAGCGACAATGGAACCTTATATGGAATGAATCTAACCATTAATACCAAAACAATAACTTCCAATAACATGTGGGTATCCCACTTTACAAACAGCTATACGCATTCATTTTTTGTTTATGGAACGGCATATACATACACTAACCCCCTTCCAGCTACCATGCCTCCTAACGCACCATACCCAACACAGATGATAGCGATTCCCGCCAATGATGGATATTTGTACAATGTGAATGCAACGAATGGCCATGTATTGTGGAAATTAAATTTGGGGAAAAATATAAATGCAAATACAACGATAAGTACCCTATATAACAACGAAGTATCTCATTCTGATAGTTCTAATAGCAACATATTTTTTGCAACTCCAAATGTATATATTTTATCACTTTCCAATGGTTCAATAATCTCCCTGCCAATATTCGTTAACTATACCACACAAAATTCAACAAATTATATGAAAATTTTATTGCCAAAATATTACCCCATAACAACAATGGAATTTGTTACAGAAAGCAACAGTTTATTAATATTTTCAAATTTAACCTATACGGAGTACATGGTTCAATTAACGTTGGAAAGTAATTATGGCATCAACGTAAGTTCTCCTGTTTTTTCGTACACTATAAATGGGACATCTTACATGCCAGCATATTATGATCCCGTAGGTAATAGGATATTTATAGAGGAATCAAACGGTAATTTACTAAATGTTGGACTCAACGGAAACCATAGTGTTATAAACTGGGATATATATATTCCATCATTAAGGTATCCACCAGTTTTAATAAGATTGTCAGGAGTATCTAATAAATCCCTAGATGATGAGGTATTGGTAGTTGAACCTAATGGAAGTGTAGCTGTATACACTGCAATTGGTTACCTATCACAATCTTCAGGGACTAGTTCATCATCATCCCCACAATCATCACCACTAACAAATTATTTGGTCTACATAATAATTGTAATAGCAGTGATAATTATAGTGTTAGGTGTAGTAATGGCAAAGAAACGAATCAAGAAAAAAGATGAACAAAAAAAAGAAACAAATAGCATTCAAAGCAACAACCCACCCAACAAATAAGTAGAAATACATCACAAATGAAAAATGTACCATTTCAACCAACTATACCACAACTAGCCATAACAAAAACATCAATTAATCCACCACAAGATTCTACCACAAGTTATTAGCAAATTGGTTACAACGTATGTGGTAATACGATAACATATCCATCTACTTACAAAGGATGCCAAAAATGCCCTGTTTGTAAAAATACATTAATCCCTAAAATTAAATTTTATCAATTATAGGTTTATCAATATGTAGCCAGTTAGCACACATTTGGCTAAATTAGAAAAACTAATATATGAATATGGTATTATAAAAACAATATAAATATATGGTTAAAACATGGGCACAAATATTGAAGAGGCTTTGATAAAATTGGGAATTGGGGGAAATGATGTTTCGAAAATTCTAGAGTACGTTCCGCAGATTATCACAGATTATGAACACAATTTCCATTCGGGAAACTTCAGATACGCTCAGCCGTTATATGAAATTCCGCAAATAAAGAGGAGTGTGAAAAAATGAACAGTCTAAGTGAGGCGTTAGCGCTAATAGTAGAGAAAATTAAGAAGCATCGTTCCCTGTACGAAAAGAACGAGATGGCAGTGAGAGACCAAATAGTAAATCCCATTTTGAGGAATCTCGGATGGAATCCTGAAAACCCCGAAGAAGTCCAGCCTAACGTATCCACAGAAGAAGGTGTACCAGACTACACTTTGATCAATGATGGGAAAAAAATCCTATTCATCGAAGCTAAAAAGTTGAGCGTGGACATTGAACAAAAAGAAGTTATTCGCCAATTAGCGAAGTATTCTTTCAACGAGGGCACAAAATACGGCTTATTAACAAACGGCGCAGTATGGGTGTTGATTAAGTCATTCGAAGAAGGAACCACTTTAACTGAACGAATCGTTTGGAAAACAGACTTAGAAAATGAAGAACTGCCTGAAGTAATCAGAAAGATAACAACAGTCTCAAAAACTAACATCGAACATATAGAAGTTTTAGTGAAAAAACTTCAAATATTAGATGAAATCTGGCAACATCTTTTGAAAGAACCTGAAAATATGATAAAGGGTTTAATACCAGTGGTTAAGTCAATTGCCACTCAAGATTATCCTAGCTATCAATTTGAAGACACGGAAATTGAGGATTTGCTGAGAGAAAGAGTCAAAGAAATAATTTCGGGGCCGTCTGAGGAGGAAACTCTATCTGAGGCACTTGTAGAACATATATCATGGAGTGGTGACAGCCCACGAAAAATGAAACTAAAAAGTGAAGTATTTGAACTCCACAATTCTTATGAGATTTTAGTAAACACCGCTAATTGGCTCATAAAGAACGGCAAACTGAAATTATCCGACTGCCCTGTAGCAATTGGAAGAAGCAAAAGGAACCTTATCAACAAGGAACCGAAGCATAAATACGGTGATTTTCGTGCTCCCAAAAAACTTTCAAATGGGTTGTGGATAGAAACACATTATAGCACTGCTTACTGTATAAATTATGCCAAACGGCTATTAGAAAAATTTGGAGTTTCACCCGATATACTGATGATTGAGTGATTTAGATGGCGGATTTAATGATGTAATCTTTATATACAATTACACATTTCACTATATTGTGTTTTTGGAGGATTAGGTTATGATGGATATATCAAATTCAAACATGGATAGGCTTAAAACAGGTACTACCACAGTTGCAGTTGTTACTAAAGAAGGTGTGGTTATGGGGACTGAACATAGAGCTACAATGGGTAATTTTATTGCTCACAAAGGTACCCAAAAGCTTTTCAAAATTGATGAAAATCTAGGAATGACAATTGCAGGGCTTGTAGGTGATGCCCAATTATTGGTAAGATATTTAAAGGCAGAAATAAGCCTATATAGGCTGAAACAAGGAAAGAACATTACAATTGAAGGCGCATCCACGTTGTTAGCAAACATCCTTACAGGCAACAGGTATTTTCCCTACTATGCATGGGTATTATTAGGAGGGGTTGATAATAAAGGCAGCCATGTGTACTCAATAGATCCTGCCGGAGGATATATTGAAGACAAGTTTGTTTCTGTTGGTTCTGGATCTACATTTGTTTACGGTGTACTAGAAGACAATATCAAAGGTGACCTTTCGTTAACAGAAGCTATTGATCTAACAATACGTGGAATATCTGCAGCAATGAAAAGGGATTCTGCATCAGGGGATGGCATTAGCATAGCAACCATAACGCAGAAGGAATTCAAGTTTATGGATGAAGAGGATATAAAGAAAAGAATGAATAAACTTAAATTGTTATAACCCTTTAGCATTTTACAATAACATTTTTCATATTTACAATTACTAAAATAGCGTGGTTTTTTATGATGGACAATCTTATATCGTCAGTAAGAAGCGCAATAAAAGAAGTATTTGGAGATGGCTGGGAAGTAACCAAAATTGACTTTGAGGGTCCTTTCGTTGTACTGTATACCAAAAACATGGAACTCGTTGCAAACCAACCGGAATTAATAAAAATGCTCGCAATGAAAATTCATCGAAGGGTAGTAATAAGGCCAGATCCAGAAATAATGATGCCTGAAGATGATGCAAAGGAATTGATCTATTCCAAAGTCCCTAAAAGCGCGGAGATAACAGATATTTATTTTTTCAAAGACGATGGTGAAGTGGTAATTGAAGCCAAGAATCCCCTAGAAGTAAGAGGGGAAAACGATAAATTGATCAACGAAATCAAAAAGAATATCGGGTGGTTGCCCGTTTTGCATCGAACTCCCCCGTTGAAATCAAAAATCGTAGACGATATAAACGCTTTACTGAGGTTGGTTAGGGAAGAAAGGAAAAAATTTTTGAATGATGTAGCCAAGAGAATTTCAAGGCCTAGGCTTAGCGAAGAAGGAGAAGGCATGAAAAGGGAAAGAATATTGAGATTAACAGCACTAGGTGGGTACCAAGAAGTAGGCCGAAGTGCCCATTTGCTCATGTCTAACGAGAGTAAAGTACTCATCGAATGTGGTTATGATGTGGGCAACGGGGCGTTGCCATATTTAAACATGCCAGAACTTTTGCCCATAGATTCTCTCGATGCAGTTATAATTACCCATGCCCATATTGACCATTCAGGCATTCTGCCTGTTTTATTCAAATACAATTATGATGGCCCTGTTTATTGCACACCCCCTACAAGGGATATGATGACGTTGCTAATGCTTGATTTTATAAAGGTCAACCAGAACGAAGGGGGTAAGCCATTGTACAATTCTGAACATATACGCAAGATGCTAAAGAATTGCATTGCCATAAACTACAGTGAAACTACTGACATTACCCCTGATATGAGGTTAACCTTCCATAATGCAGGGCATATATTAGGATCCTCTATAACCCATATCCACTACGGAGATGGGGAATACAATATTGTTTTTACAGGGGATTTCAAGTATGAAAAGACATGGCTTTTTAATCCTGCTACCAACAAATTCCCCAGGGTTGAAACCTTGGTAATGGAATCCACATACGGTGGTTACAAAGATATACAGCCAAGCAGGGCAGATGCTTCCTCTATGCTGACATCCATCATAAAGCGCACAATGGAACGTAAAGGGCATATTCTTATACCTGTGTTTGCTGTTGGCAGGTCCCAAGAAACCATGCTTGTATTCAATGATGCTATAAAAAACAATGAAATGGAACCGATCGATGTTTATCTTGATGGCATGATCTACGAGGCAACAGCTTTGCACGCTAATTATCCTGAATATTTAAACTCTAACTTAAAGGTTGAAATATTGAAAAACAATGATAATCCTTTCCTAAAACCTTACTTCAAAATGGTAGAAAATAGTGCAATGCGTGAAAAAATAATTAATGATGAATCCCCCTCAATAGTTTTAGCAACTTCTGGAATGCTTAACGGCGGTCCAGTCATGGAATATTTTAGAAACTGGTGTTCAGATGAAAAGAATACACTGGTATTCGTGGGATATCAAGCAGAAAATTCAATGGGAAGAAAAATACAGAGAGGGATAAGTGAATATGCCTACATGGACAAAAACGGGGAACATAAAACAATCCCTGTAAAAATGGCTATTGAAACATGCGATGGGTTCTCAGGGCACAGTGATCGTAACCAGCTGATAAATTACGTTGCCAAAATGGAGCCTAAGCCAAGAATGATTATTCTATCCCATGGTGACCCCCATAAATCCCATGAGCTCGCTGTAACACTAAGAAACAAATTCAATATCGAGGTTAAAACACCTTCTAACTTAGAAACTGTAAGATTATTGTAAACTTTTAATATATTGGTATATATTACTATAAAGCAATATTGAACAATTAATATAATCTTTACTATAAATCTTAAAATGGCAATGCAAAATAATCAAAAAGTGCACTATCAACGAAAATGTTAAATTTGAATAGTTGGTTATATTATAATATGAAAATTTTGCCAATATTTATAATTATATCCATTTTGTTCATCTCATTTAATGGTGTTGCAAACAACTCTACAATTGAAAACCCCCAAATTTTATGGTACTCTAATTTCCATGCCCACCTTATAAACTCAACTGTATCTCCAATGGCATTGTATAATAATTCTATTATAATTGGCGGAAACGGATACCTATACTCTTATAATTCAACCAATGGGAATCTAAATTGGGTTTTTAATCCAGAGATCCCAAATTTAGAATTCAATACCACACCCCTTGTCATAAATGGCATTGCAATAATAATTGGAAATACCATAAACAGTGTCAACGTTGGAGGAAATACCAAATATAATTCAGCTGTATTTTGGATAAACGAAAGTGATGGAGCCCTTATATACCAGTACAATTTTACTTATAACAACCCAGCTAATATGTTGGTTTACGCCTCATCTCCAGTAAAAGGCATAGGTGCTACATTTTATGTAGTTACAGACGGTGCCATTGTAGGCACAAACAATGTGTTTTTGTTTTCTATATATAGCAATAATCCAATAAAAAACACAGCAATTGGGGCAGGAATCGTTAACAGCACACCTTTGTTCTACAATAATGCATTGTATCTTTCCTTTTGTGTAAGTACTAACAATAAAGTGTTCTATATGTTGAATCCCACCACACTTGCAAACATGCCCAATTCTCCAAGTACATTAACCTTTAACAATGTCTATTTTTATTCATCTCCTATTGTTTATAATAATTACCTTTTCTTTTTTCCCTCTATATGGAATACCTCCTACTATAATCCATACATATACATATTTTTCTATTCCAACTTCACATTTTATAAAAAGGTGCAAACCAATGGGCAAGGATACATTGAAAATTATGAATATATATATAACAATTCTCTATATTTCGAAATTAATCCTGCCAATTTATATACGATGAATCTTTCCACATTTGCAATATATCCAACAAATGTCAAAGCCTCTGCCTTTGTGGGGAATGAATATATGCTATATTACATATACAATGGGGCATTGTCTTCTTACGATATTAGCAGTAAAAAAACCCTATGGTTATGGAACGGAAGCATTGCCAATATCGCCCCTATAATAAGAAACAACATTTATTCCTTAGAAAACAATGGGACATTGGTATGCATAGGAAACGCAATGGCATATATTCAAGTTAATTATTCCCCCTCTGCCATATCTAAACACACTGAAAACATATCCATTTTAGTTTATTATGAAACATTAAACCATACTTTGTCATACGCTGAAAATTATCCAATAAATGTTTATTCCCCATTTTACAACCTTTTCAATGGTTCTAATAATCTTACATTAAAAACCAACATAAATGGCTATGCTAGTTTTAATTTTACAGTTCCAGTGGTAAGCAATACTACCATTATACAGCTCAACATATCCTCTGGAATATACAATGGGCTATTGCCTTTCAATTATAAAGAAATATTTATAACTGTTTACCCCTCCCTTGTTTCTTTGCCGCTATTGCCTTTGGTGTACAACGTTTCAACACATCTTTTATCCTATGGCAAGGGTGCTAAAATCCTCATTTATTCCAATGCAACCCACATAACAAACATAACAATAAATGCCACAAGCACTAACAAAATCTTTTCGATTTATGTAGAGAAAAACATAAAAAACAACAGCGCCATTGTATATGTAAACGCTACGCAAAATTATACCAACATTCAATTAACAGAAGTATATCTTAATGTATCCTCTCCCAATTACAAAAACAATACAATGGTTTTTTCTTTTGTGTATCAACCTTACCAGAAACAGATCGTGTTTTTATCAAATACACAAAGCAACAGTTTGAATTTAATGAATTTAATATTAAATATATTATTTATAATAATTATAGCGTTGTTGATATTATACATTGCGTTATTCAATAGAAAGAAGGATATAAAAGAAGAGGATAAGGATGTAATTGAAAATATATCTGGTGTATCTGAAATATTCAAAGATTCTACAACGATGCCTATCCATGAATTCAAAAAGAAGGCAATAGAGAACCATTTAGCTAGAGCTGATAATATAAACAAATATATCAAAATGGCAATTTCCCTGAATTACATAAGCTTAAACGAAAACCTCGTTACCTTAAACATATCCTATAAGCTTTCTTCTCTAGACTGGGGGTCCCTTTACCTTCTAGAAGGGCAAAGCAACAACAAAACCTATGCAGTCATTTCATGGTTGGTTTCCAAAGGCATGAACGTTTTGATATTGTCTAGAATGCCACCAGTTAAAATATTCTCAAAATATAAATACCCCCTAGAACAAGCCAAAGTAATTTGGATTACCAACGAAGAAGGCAAAGAGAATATAAGGCCCAAAGATCTGGAAAAATTATCATTGGTTATTACCCAGTTTATAGAAAAAGGCAATGAAGGCATAATCATAATAGACCAGCTCGAATACCTCATAATTAATAATACCTTCACCAACGTTCTTAAGCTGTTGCAAAACATCAAAGACCATATCGCAACGAAGCGTATCTCTTTGCTCGTATCTATAAACCCAGAAAGCATAGACAAACAAAGCTATTCCTTACTTCTCAGGGAAGCAAGTGATGTATTATAATAAAATATGGTAAATATTATAATAAAAAAGTTAATATTTTTGAATGATTGCTTTAAATGAAAAGAACTTGCCATCCCTCTGTTTCCTGTATAAAGGTTCCTGCACCTACAACGTCATCTACAATGGGATCAAGATCTTCCTTCTTTATGTTCATTAACTCTGCCACCAAAGAGCATAAGTATATCTTAGCACCCATGCTTTTTGCTTCCTTAAGCATATCGTACCAAGAAGTCATTTTAATGTCCTTCATTCTTTGAGTTAAAAAGGGTACCATGCTTTGGACGTCAGAAGGGAAGCTCATTTTCTTTTCCCCTTTAGTAAAACTAGGCGCAGCCCAAAAAGTAACAAATACTTTAACTTCATTGTCCATAACCGCTGCTGATTGTGCCAATATTCCCGCAGACAATAACCTATCCGTTGTCCCACTAAACAATATTATTCCTAACTTGCCCATTTTTCTCACCTTTGCTATTTTATGTATACCATTATGCAGTTATGCATATATAATACTTACCTATTGAAATAAGCAATTATATGATAAAAATAATACTTACTATACATATCATATAGGTACAACGAAATAACGAACCATAAAAATAACAAAAAGGGTTGAATCAAAACAATCCTGTTATATTGCCCTGGTCATCTATATCGATGTTGTAAGCGGAAGGCACTTTTCCAAGACCTGGCATTGTCATGATATTCCCCATTATTGGCACAACATACCCTGCGCCTGAAAAAATTCTTATTTCATTAACAGTCACCTTGAAATTCCTAGGGTATCCCTTTTTAGAAGGGTCATCTGAAAGTGAATTAGGCGTTTTGGCAATGATGACATGCAAGTTATCCATTCCCATTGTTTTTATGGTTTTGAGGTCTTCAAAAGCTTTTTTGGAATAAACCACTTCATCTGCATTATATATTTTTGCAGCTATATTCTCAATCTTTACCTCAATGCAGTCTCTTACATCGTATGTATAATTAATGCTTTTATGGCTATTGGATTTAATAGATTCCATTACCTTTTTTGCCAATTCTAAAGAGCCTAATGAGCCTTTTTCAAACCCTTCGTTAAGTGCAAACTCTACCTTTTCGTTTTCCAATAAATCTGACAATTTCCTAATTTCACCTTCCGTATCGCTTTTGAACCTGTTTATTGCAACAACAACATTAACACCGTAATTTTTTATTATTTCAAGGTGCCTTTTAAGGTTTTCAAACCCTTTTTCAATTGCTTGGATATTCTCAACATTTAAATTATCTTTTTTAATGCCTGCATGATATTTTAAAGCCTTTATAGATACAACAAGCACTGCAAGATCAACGTCTAATAAGCCAATGCGGCTCACCATGTCCATAAATTTCTGGAATCCCATATCACTTCCAAAGCCAGTTTCGGTAATGAGATAATCTGCCAACCTTATTCCCATCATATCACTAACCAAGCTATTGGTTCCATATGCAATGTTGGCAAAAGGCCCGATGTGTACAAAAGCGGGGGCATGTTCAGTTGTTTGCACTAAATTAGGGAAAAGGGCATATTTCAAAAGGGCACCCATAGAGCCGACTGCTTTAAGGTCTCTTGCATATATCGGTTCTTTTTTGCTGTTAAGCCCTATTAAAATATTGGAAAGCCTGTTTTTCATATCTGAATAGCTCGTTGAAAGCCCCACTATAGCCATAACCTCAGAAGCTGGCAAAATGTCAAATTGGTCTTCCATCGTTACGCCGTTTTCATCACCTAATCCCACAACAACTTTTCTAAGGGAACGGTCGTTCATATCTATGGTTCTATGCCAAAAAACCTTTTTTGGATTCAAGGAAAGGCTATTGAAATACAAAGCACTATTGACCATAGCAGAAAGCAGATTATGTGCTGAACTAATAGCGTGGAAATCCCCAGTGAAATGTAAATTTATATCTTCCATAGGTTCAACCATGCATTTTCCTCCCCCAGTTGCACCCCCTTTAATGCCAAAAACTGGGCCTAAAGAAGGTTGCCTCAAAGCAACTATAACTTTCTGGTTAAGCGCAGACAATCCCTGGGCAAGGCCTATAGAGGTAGTGGTTTTCCCCTCCCCCGCTTCAGTTGGCGTTATAGCTGTTACGACAATAAGTTTTCCTTTTCTATTGTTGTTGATTTTTTTAAATATGTCTAGAGATACTTTCGCTTTGTATTTTCCATATGGAATCAGGTATTCATCATCTATGCCTATTTTATTAGCAATTTTGCTTATTTCCTCTAAAGTGCTCATATTCTCCACCAATGAAAGGAAATGCTTTGCAAATAGGTATAATTTACTATAAAAACCAAAAAGAAACCCATATATAATGTAGAAAACTTTAAAATAACATGAACAAAAAATTGTTTTTGTTGACAACTTCATTGGCATCCTTTCTCATCCCTTTTACCACAAATTTGATCTCTTTTACAATACCCCAAATAGGAAAAACGTATGGGGTTAGTTTTATGTTAGTGGTATGGGTTCCATTATCGTTTTTAATTTCTTTAACTTCATTTATGATACTCTTTGGAAAGTTGTCTGATATTTATGGAAAAGTACTCTTTTTCAGAATAGGGTTCGTGCTTTTTGTATTGCCTGTATTCTTTATACCTTTTGCTTACAACATTTACTTTTTAATCTCTTTAGTGCTTATAATGGGTGCAGGGGCTGCGCTTTTCGGCACCAATACAGTTGCTATTATAAGCCAGGTGATCCCAAAAGAAAAAAGAGGCAGTGCACTAGGCATAAACGCAATGTCTATTTACACAGGGCTAGTAACTTCCATTTTGCTTGGCAGTGCACTGGTAAATACCATAGGATGGAAATACCTCTTCCTTATAGATACTCCAATTGCACTAACAGGTTTGGTTATCTCTTTTATATCGATGAAAGGTTTTGAAATAAAAAACAAGGTAAACAAGATTGATGTATTAGGTTCTATAACCTTTACAGTAAGTTTATTGTCCTTTGTCATTTATATATCTGCATCTGAAATATATACATGGCAAAGTACATTGTATTTATTTGCCTTTGCGGTCCTAACCCTTCTAATTTTTATATACATAGAATCCAAATCTAAAAATCCCTTTTTGGATTTATCTTTGTTTAGGAACATCAACTTCAGCGCAGCAAGCCTTTCTTTGTTTTTCAATTATATAAGCACATATTACATCGTTTTTGTATTCACCATATACATGAGCTTAATCCTTAAATTCAGCATCGTAGAAACAGGGCTTGTCCTTATAGCACAGCCTGTGCTCATGGCCGCAACGTCCCCCATAAGTGGAAGGCTTGCAGACAAATATGGTTCAAAGGAACTTTCCTCTATTGGCATGGCTACAATAAGTGCAGCCTTTTTCCTTCTGTATTTTTTGAATATATCTAGTTCCATAACGATTGTTATTCCTATAATAATGATCGGTTTAGGGTTTGGGGTATTTTCAGCACCTAATACAAACAGTGCAATGTACACAGTGGAAAAAAATAAGTTGGGCATTGCCTCAGGGACCTTAGGCACAATAAGGTACACAGGGCAATTGCTAAGCATCGCTATATCTAGCCTTATACTTTCTAGTAGTATGCCAAAGGCAATGCTTCTGCAAATGTTTACAGGCATATACACAGAAAATACTGTATATAAACAGGCCTTTCTATCTGGATTTAAAGAAGTTATGTTGGTATCAGCCATCCTAACATTGCTAGGAAGTTTTATCTCTTTGCTTAAATCCAAAGAAATAAAGTTAAGTTGAAAAACTACAGTATAGGCAAAAGATGTTCAATTTCCCAATCTGTTACATAAGACCTAAAATCATCCCATTCTTTCTGCTTTATATGCAGGAAATTGTTGTAAACGTGTTCACCTAAAACCTCCTTCATAAACGAACTGTTCCTCATATGATGCAAAGCTTCACCTAAACTTTCGGGCAAATGATCGATTTTCATGTTTTTTCTATCTCCTTCACTCAAGTGGAAAATATCCAATTCTGTTGGTTCAGGTGGTTCTATTTTGTTTTTTATTCCATCCAATCCAGCAGCGAGCATTACAGCAAACTGTAGGTATAAATTGCCTGCTGAATCTGGTGCCCTGTATTCAAACCTTTTTCTGAGGTTATTCCCTGCAGGCACCCTTACCAAGGCAGACCTGTTACGGTTAGCCCAGGTTATATACACTGGTGCTTCATATCCCACCACGAGCCTTTTGTATGAATTAACCCACGAAGCTATAATAGCAGAAATTTCAACTGAATGTTTTAAAAGCCCACCTAAATAATGATATGCAAATTCGGAAAGCCCATATCTATCCTTTTCATCCCAGAAATAATTAATATTTCCAGAAATATCCATCAAACTCTGGTGCACATGCATTCCTGTTCCATTGACACCATAGATAGGCTTTGGCATAAAAGTGGCATAAAGCCCATGCCTCATAGCAACAGTTTTGATAGCGGTCTTAAGGGTTATTATCCGATCTGCCATTTTTATTGCTTGTGCATACCTCAAATCAATTTCATGCTGGCCAGGAGATACTTCATGATGTGCAGCTTCTGGTTCATACCCAAGGCTAAGCAAATATGCCAATACCTCCTTTTTAACCATTTCACCTTTATCCAAAGGGCCGAAGTCAAAGTATCCTGCTGAATCGTGAGGGACGTATTTTCCGTTGATGTTTTCAAGCAAAAAAAATTCAAATTCAGGCCCTACAAAGAAATCCATCCCCATTGAATTTACTTTTTCAATTTGTTTTTTCAAAACATACCGTGGATCCCCCAAAAAAGGTTCACCTTCTGGGGTTTGTATTGAGCATACAAACCTGCCTGCCTTGCCACCATCATCTGTCCAAGGCAAGATTTCGAAAGTATTTAAATCAGGATGTGCCCGCATGTCACTCTCATCGATTGTTGCATAGCCCAATATTGATGATCCATCAAACAACACCCCCTCATCAAGAACCTTTTCAAGCCTGTTTACAGGTATAGTAACACTTTTTACAGTCCCTCTAATATCTGTAAACTGCAAATAAAAATATTTTATGTTTTCTTTCTCAACAACTTTTAAAATTTCTGATTTGTTGATTTGATTTTGTTGCATAATCAATACATTTTCTTTAGATATATTAAACTAATGCATAAACCTAGTTGCACAATTTGCAAAAAATTGCACAATAAACAACGCCAAAATGCAAAAAATCACTTTTCGGGCATGTCAGGCATGTCTTTGAATTGCTTTTCCATAACCATTCTCAGTTTACGATCGTTCATTAAATTTTTTGAAGCTTTTTTAGACATTTCGTAAAAATTAAGCAAATCCTTTACTTCTTTTGAACTCGTACCACTCCCTTTTGCAATTCTTGTTATCCTATCACTTTTTATTATTTCCGGGTTCTCTAATTCCTTAACGGTCATAGAGTCCATGATATACCTATACAATTTGAGCTTATCCTGGGTCTCGTTGAGTTTACTTTTATCTATTTTAGAGGAAAACCCTGGAATCATGGAAAGCAATTTATCTATGCTCCCCATTTTGTTCATAGATTCTATCTGTTCATACATATCCTTAAGGGTGAATTTTCCTGTAGAAACCTTTGATAATTTTTTAGCAATATCCTTTTTATTGTATGTTGCATTGAATTTTTCCAGCAATGTTTGTATATCCCCCATTCCCAAAAGCCTAGAAACAAACCTAGGCGGGTTAAACTCCTCCAAATCTTCAAGATGTTCCCCTGTCCCTATAAAATAAATAGGTGCCTTAACTTCATTGACTGCTGTTAATGCACCTCCCCCTTTAGCAGACCCATCCATCTTTGTGAGTATAACCCCTGTGATGTTAACATTCTCCTTGAAGGTTTTGGCCTGCTTGCCTGCTTGCTGGCCTATAACTGCATCAATTACCAAAATGGTTTCATCAGGCTGCAAAATTCTTGAAACCTCCCTAAGTTCCTTAGAAAGCTCCTCGTCCAATGCATCCCTTCCAGCTGTATCAACAATAATAACATCAACCTCTTTGAGGTATTCCAAACCTCGTTTCAGTATATTTAAATAATCTTTAGAATCCCTAATTCCAAAGAATTTAGCATGTATCTGTTCTGATATCTGGTATAACTGGTCATAGGCTGCTGGCCTGTGGATATCCAGTGCTATGAATCCAACATTAAACTGTTTTTTTTGAAAGTAATATCCCAACTTTCCAGCAGTGGTGGTTTTTCCTTGCCCGAAAAGCCCAACAAGCATTATTTTTTGTTTTTTCAACGGTATGGCATGCTTTTCGCCTAAAATCCTGCTGATCTCGTCGTATATTATTTTTATAAGGTATTCTTTATAAGGCATTCCCGAAGGGGGTGGTTCCGATAAAAATCTCTTTTTAACTTCGTTTGTTAAAGAAATTGTTAAGGAATAGCTCACATCCCCAGTCAAAAGTGCTCGTTGTAGGTCTTTGATTATTATGTCTACTGTATCCTTATCTACATGGCTTAAGTTTGATATTTTGCTAAATACCGCCCTTAAAGATTCACTCAGCTTCTCTAACATAATACATCTTTATACCAATTTTGCACCACAACTAGAACAAAACTTTTCTCCATTCTCATAAGGATGGCCGCAAGAGGGGCATTTAAGTTCCTTTGATACTGGTGTTCCACAATTAGAACAGAATTTGGCATTTTCTTTTAATTTGGCACCACAATGACTGCAAAAAACAACCTTTTCAACGCTATTCATTGGCTGGCTTGGTTCCTCTTCAGGCTTAGAATCATTAGATATAAATGAAAGTTCACCTGAATCTTTAACAAACCTTTTAGCCTTAATGCCATGCCTAAATGCCTCGGTGTAATTCTTTTCACTATAATATTTTTTAGCCAAGTTCAGTTCATCTAAAAAATTTTTGTAATCAGAATCCTTAGACATTTCCTCTTTATGCACTACCAAATAATCTTCTACACTGCTTATTATAAATTTAGATTCTATCATGTTTTTAGGAGATTCTAACTTGTATTTTGCCTCCAAAGTCATATCCTCCTTTGAAAGCGGATATTGTTCAAAGGTCTGGACAATCCTTTTCCTGTCTTCCTCTGTTAACACTACACTCTTGTTTTTTTCATCTACAACCTGTTTTGCTTGGTTAGGTTTAGGGTCTACCATTCAAACACCCGCATTATAATAGTTTTTTTATTGTATATATAATTTACCAATAAAAAATAAATGGTGTTATATATAAATCATGCCAATTCTCCATACACTTCCGAAATCTTTTTAGAAACGTTGTCCATATTAGCTACATTTACAACGTAATTGTAAGCACTTTCCTTTACATAACTATACCTATCTACATCCTTTATTATTTTCAAAATGGTTTCAGCTAAACCATTTGGGTTAGAATAATCAAAAAGAAATCCCCTCTTTCCATAATCCAAAACATCTTTGTTTCCACCTATATCAGAAGCGATAACATACGCCTTCATGTACATTGCTTCAAGCATTGCTATAGAAAAAACATCTGATTTTGAAGGCAACAAGAAAATAGTGCTATCCTTCAAGAGTGAAAATTTATATTTTTCCTCTATATACCCTAAAACCTTTACATTTTTCAATTTTTTAGCATTTTCACGCAATGAATGTTCTGCTGGACCTTTACCAGCAATAACAAATAAAATTTCATCTACATTAGAAAGCTTTTTAGCGGCATCTAATATTTTATAAACCCCTTTATCCTTAGTCAACCTACCAATGTAAGTTACCAAATATTTGCTATCATCTAACCCAAATATGCTTTTTATATCTTTGTTATATGAAAAAGATTGTACATATTGAAGGTCTATTCCATTAGGAATGATTTTTATCTCCTTCCTAAATGGTTTTCTTGCATGTGAAATCAAAAAATTTTTAATGGTTTCAGATGGAACAATAAGCTGGTCACATCTCCAGTATATTCCCATATTGTAAAGCCATGCCATTTTTATAGCAAGGGTATTGAACATATCGTTCAATGATAAAAAATTGGTATGGAATGTACCTACAATAGGAATGCCCATATCCCTTCCAGAAAAAAATCCTGAGGTGCCCATAAAGAAAGGTGTATGGATATGTATTATATCTAATTTCTTTTCTCTCGCTTCTTTAAACACCTTAAAATATGGGAATAGCGCAAACCTATATCCTGCATAAAAGGGAAATGGCAAAGACATGAATGAAATTATGTGTTCATCCTCATTTTTCTGATACCTGTTTTCAGGCACAAAAAGGTATGGTTCATGCCCCAACTTTTTAAGGTTTTTAGTTAGAAAATAAACGTAAGAAGATACACCATCTACGGTATAATATGAGTCTGAAAACAGACCAACCCTCATAGTTTATGCTTATATATTAGCTGTACAAATAATTTGCTTACATTTATTAGATTCTAAATCCATTTTACATTCTTTTCAAAACGATAATGCTCCAAACAATAATGATGAATAATTATGATACAACATATTTGAAAATGCTCGCTAATCCTAGCCATAGCCCTAAAACTTGTTGTTATCTACATATTCACCATGTTAGACTTTGAAAAGCAGCAGCTAACATAAGCTTCAAGTGCTTAGCATTATGGGCTTTGATGTTCCATGGCAATATAACATTCAATTCAAATATTTGATACATCCCATCTTATTTTTGTTGATATGGCTAAAGTACAGGTAAACACAATGTAATGTGCAATGAAAATAATATACATTGCCACCTTTAAGCCAAAATTATAGGTTGAAACCACGCATTTAGAAACATTTATATAGAAGTACATAATTATTGTATTTGGTGATAAACAATGTTAGGTGGTACACCAGTATTAGTATTAAAAGAAGGTAGTGAAAGGGAAAAAGGAAAAACAGCATTTGAAAATAATGTTGCTGCAGCAAAGGCAATTGCAGATACTGTAAAAACAACTCTTGGCCCAAAAGGAATGGATAAAATGTTGGTTGATAGCACAGGAGATATTACAATTACCAATGATGGAGTTACGATTTTGAAAGAAATGGAAATTGAACATCCCTCTGCAAAAATGCTTGTAGAAGTTGCAAAAACGCAGGATCAGCAATGTGGGGATGGAACTACGACAGCTGTTGTCATAGCAGGGGAGTTATTAAAAAAATCAGAAGAATTGGTATCCCAAAATATTCACCCTACAATAATAACAAAGGGCTTCCATTTAGCAGAAGAATTCTCCTTAAAGGAGATCAATTCAATATCAATTCCTGTGTCTGAAAAAGATTACGATAAATTGAAGGAAATTGCAATTACAACGATGAACAGCAAAGGTGTGGGCAATTCAAGAGAGCTATTTGCAGATATTGCCGTAAAAGCTGTTACCTCTGTAATGGAACAAAAAAACGATAGAAAAGTTATAGACATGGATTCCATACAAATAGAAAAGAAAATAGGGGGTTCATTGGAATCCTCAGAATTGATAAACGGTGTAATTATCGATAAAGAACGTGCACACCCAAGGATGCCAAAAGTGGTTAAAAACGCCAAAATTGCCCTTATAGCATCAGCACTAGAAATCAAAAAAACTGAAATTGATGCAAAGATTGAGATCAACGACCCAACAAAGATTCAATCCTTCATGAACGCAGAAGAAGCAATCCTTCAAGATATGGTTAAAAAGATTGTTGATTTAAAGGCAAATGTGGTATTCTGCCAGAAAGGGGTAGATGATTTTGTTTCATATTCTTTGGCAAAAAACAACATCATGGTAGTAAAGCAAGTTAAGGAAAGCGACATGAAAAAATTATCAAAGGCAGTAGGCGGCAAGATAGTAACAGGAATCAGAAATATTAGCCAAGAAGACTTAGGGTCTGCAGGCATTGTAGAAGAAACCAAAATTGGAGACAGCAATATGGTGTTTGTGAAGGAATGTTCTAACCCCAAGGCTGTTTCCATACTTATCAGAGGTGGAACAGAACACGTAATAGAGGAAGCAGAAAGGTCTCTAAATGACGCACTCAGGGTTGTTGGAGTAGCCATAGAAGACGGTTATTACGTACCAGGCGGTGGAGCTATAGAAATGTACTTGGCTACCAAGCTAAGAAAATACGCACCCTCTGTAGGTGGAAGAGAGCAAATGGCCATAGAGGCTTTTGCAGACGCAATGGAAATAATTCCAAGAACCTTATCCCAAAACGCAGGCTTGGATGCCATGGATACACTGATAAAATTGAGAAAAGCCCATAACGAAGGCGGCAAGGAATACTTTGGAATCAACCTACTTACGGGAAACCCTGAAAACATGATTGAAAGCAATATCATTGAGCCCGTGAGGGTTAAAAAACAAGCTATACAATCCGCAACGGAAGCCGCAACAATGATAATCAGAATAGATGATGTTATAACCGCAAAAAAATCCCCAGGGGGC
>Ga0080003_1000228_pt1 | contig 39581 bp, 37 predicted proteins | sample JossMetagenome_FD_69206 | JGI IMG/M metagenome (GOLD analysis project Ga0080003, IMG submission 69206) | Hot spring microbial communities from Joseph's Coat, Yellowstone National Park, USA - JC2_E (SPADES assembly) (version 2) | ecosystem: Environmental > Aquatic > Thermal springs > Hot (42-90C)... | reverse complement strand
TCAAGAAAAGAGTTTAATTTAATGTAGATTTTAATATAAATATAGAAACATAAATAGTTGTTTTTGTTTTAATATTGTATATTTAAAATTAAAATTCATTATAATTATTAAAGGCTTTTATCGAGACTATCATTTTTTGATTAATAAATATATTATTTAAAAAGTTATATTTCTGGTAATTTACAAGTTTCATTATTAAAGTTGCATTATTGAAGGTTATTTTATATCTATCTTTATATAAATAGATAACTTACTCGTATACAACACTAATTCCTATTAATGCTAACCACTGTGTTATTATAGGAACGGCCACATCCATATTAGTATAACCGTTTTTTTCTAAAATTTTATTCAATTCCTCCAGAGTTATTTTATTTCTTTTAACTTCAGCTATTATATCTTTAAATGGCTCTATATTTTTATTTATTTTTTTTAAAATTATTCTTAAGTCTTTATTTTCTATATCTTCCATTTTCTTTCCTATTTCAGTTAAAACCAAGTCTCCATTTTCTTGCTTTATTAAGCCTAACATTTCAGCTGCTTTAATTACATGAGGCAATATATCTAAATCTACATCAAGCATCTCGTCCAATCTAGACGAATCTACCCTACCGCCTATTGAATTTATATATTTTACAAGACCTATTACTTGATCGACATAAACAAGCGGAAATTGCTCCATAACTCTATTCAACACCTAATATAAGTTTTGTTTTCTAGGGAATTTAAATTTATATTATTGAATTTAAATTTATATCATTTTAGTTCTACATAGAGACCAGTATATAAGTTATACTATTTTTAATGTATAGACAATATATATGTTAAAATATAAGATTCTCTACAAAGTAAATATTAAAGTGAGAGGTGTGATATGTTGTCTAGGCTATCTATTATACTTTATTCGGGTACGGATGATAAGTTAATTCCTGTAGGAGTTATAGCTCAAGGAGCTGCTGCATTGGGTATGGATGTGCAAATTTTTGTAACTGGTTGGGCGTTAACTAAGTTCACTAAAAAGCAATCAAATCCTGTATGGCCAAAGGAATTCGAAAATATGGTACCGATGCTTATGGAAGGTATGAAGAAAAACAATGCACCTTCATGGGTAGAAATGGTAAAGGAAGCTAAATCTATGGGAGCGAAGGTTTATGCCTGCAGCTTAATGGCATCTGTTATGGGATTAAAGAAAGAAGATTTTAATGAATTAATTGATGATGTTGTTGGTGTTGCAACATTTTTGCAACAAGCTGAAGGCGGTCAAACGTTATTTATTTAAGGTGAAAAATATGAGCACAGCAGCTAAGAAAGTTGTTGATGCAAGAGGCTTATCATGCCCTGGGCCTATCACAAACTTGACTAAAGCGTATAGAGACGCTAAAAATGGAGACGTATTGGAAATTTGGGCTACAGATCCAGGTTTTAAGAGCGATATAAAAGCATGGATAGAGAGAACTAAAAATGAATTGGTCGATTTAAGAGAGGAAAAAGATAAAATTGTAGCTATTGTTAAAATTACAGCTAAAAAATAATTAAAAAATAATTAAGAGTGATTTCTATGGCAGAAAAAAAGAAATTTTTGATTGTGGGAGGAGGTGCAGGAGGGGCAATTCTTGCTAATTCTCTTATTAAGGATTTTAATGTTACTATAGTTAATGATACTCCAAATCATTATTATTGGCCCCAGTTATTGCAAATTGCATTTAGAAATGATTATTCAAACCTATACAGACCTTTAAGTTCCCTATTAGCTAAAGGAGTAAATTTAATTGTAGACAAAGTTAAAAAGGTTGATTTACAAGAAAGAACAGTTACTTTGAGCAATAATAAATTAATGAATTATGACTATATAGCAATAGCTCCAGGAGTTACAATAGAACACAAGGGTATAGAAGGAAATGACAAGCTTGTGGAGCAATATGGAGACTTCCATTCTACTCCTCAAAATGCATCTAAGGTTTTCAATGTTGTTACTAATATGAAAAAAGGAACATTCTTAATAGCTGTTGGAGATCCTTATCATAGATGTCCACCATCACCTTATGAAGGTATTTTGCTTGCTGATGAAGTATTTAGACTAAGAGGGGTTAGAAACGATATAAATATGGTATTGGCTGTACCATATCCTAGAGCATACCCTGCAGAAACATTTAATGAGGTTTTGGAGCCAATTTTAAAAGAAAGGGGTATTAATGTAATGACATTCTTCACTGCAGATAAAATTGATATAGAAAATAAAAAGATAACATCTCTAGAGGGAGAAGAATTGAGCTATGATGCAGCAATTGTAATTCCAGTTCATAAAGGACCAAAAATTGAAATTAAGCCAGAAGATGCTATTAATCAGGATGGTTTTATAAATGCTGACAAGTTTACTAATCAAATATTGAAATATGACGATGCCTTTGCAATAGGAGATGCATCCACTTCAGCCAATGCTAAGACAGGGGTTACAGCTCATTTGCAGGCAAAAGTTGTTTCTAAGAGAGTTTTAGGATTTGATGCAAGAAATACCGGAAGAACTAATTGTCCAACTGAATTAGGATTTGAGGAAGGGACTTTTGTTATTAGTGATTATAATCACCCTGCAGTAAAGGTACCAGCTAACGCAATTAACTTCATAATGAAGAGGCTGTTTGCTGATGCGTATTGGGACATAATAAGGCATCCTGAATTTTGGGACCCAATTTTTGATGTTTATTTTGAGAATACGCAACCAGAAGTTTTGTGGAAATTATTCAGGTGAAATAGTATGGAAGAAATAAATGAGGCTGAACTGCAATCTGAAAGCCTTGAAAGGCTTCTCCACTTAGTTGAGATGGTAAATAATATTTTAAAAGATGAGGAACTTTTAAAGGCTATATCTAAATTAGTGGTAAGTGAGGAAACTTTTTTAGTTGTAGATAGATTGCCTCAAATAATTAAATTAATAGAGCAGTTAACAAGACAAGAAAACCTTGAAAAAATTGAGTTAATATTGAATTTATTGCAATCCTTAGACAAACAAATGCTTGAGAAATTAGGTAATGCATTTAAAGCTATGAAAATAGAAGAAAAAGCTAAGCCCATGTCTATATCTAAGATAATTGTAACCCTTTCAGAACCAGAGGTTTCTAAAGGTTTAGATGTTGTGCTGAATTTATTAAGGGCTTTAGGTTCATAAGTTAAAATAATATTTATTTTTTATTTGCTTTTAACGTTTAATATTTTTTATTAGTAAGGCTTTTTAAAGAGATATATTAACATATTATAAGGAAAGGTGGTTAGTTTGACAAAAAAGATTGTTATAGCAGGTGGCGGTGTTGGAGGTTATGTTTCAGCAAAAAGGCTAACAGAACAAATTAAAAAGAAAAATATAGATGCAGAAGTTTTAGTGGTAAACAAGGATGCCTTCCATTATATGCCTCCTCTTTTCTTTGATGTTGCTTTTAATTATGGAGAACCTGAAGACACGAGAGCTCCGTTAGTAAACATGGAAAAATATGGCATAAAAACGGCAGTAGACGAAATCCAAAAAATTGATGCAGCAAATAGAACAGTAATTGGAGCTAAGGGAAAATATCAATACGATTATCTAATTGTATCTCTTGGCGTAGATTATGGATGGAATGCCTATCCTGGGCTGGATAAAGATGGGGTTCACAACTTTACTTTAGAAGGAGCTTTGGAAATGAAGAAAGCGCTAAGTCAGGTTAAGGACAATTCAAATATTGTACTTTTGGTTCCAGAGTTCCCTTATAGGTGTGGAATTTATCCATATGAAGCTTCTCCTATGCTATCACTTTATATGAAGCAAAGAGGGAAAAAAGTAAAAGTTACTTTACTTGATCCGATTCCGGCTCCCATAATGCCTATGCCGAACGGAGGATTAGGGCCTGAAATATCGAGATTTTTGAAAGAGACTCTTGACGAGCACGGTGTAGAATATGTACCTAACGCAAAGTTGAGGGAAGTAGATGTTCAAAAGAAAACCGTTATAACAAGTGCAGGAGAATTTAAATACGATTTATTAGTTAAAGTACCACCACCTAGGCTACCAAAAGCTTTGGAAAACAGTGAAGGTTTTGTATTTAAGCAGGACCCAAGATGGTCACCAGCAATGCCCAGAACTATGAGAAACCCACAATATGATGATGTTTACATGGCAGGGGAACACAGTTTACCAACGATAGGTATTGGATTAGCAGGTGTATTTGTTGAATCTATGGCAATAACCGCATCAGGAAATATAATTGCAGACTTAACTGGATTTGCCCCAGCACAGCCTTATAGCCCAGTTACGTGTGTTGGATATGCCGGAGAAAGGGGATGGATGGGTACTTGTGAAGTTCCATTTGATGAACAAAAAGGCATGTATGTACCAAAATGTTACTTTGTTGGCAAATACACTGTTGGAAGGCTGTTAAAACAAGGATTTTATGGAGGTTGGATTGATTCTTTAAAATTCTGAGGTGAGAAAAATGGCAGAAGGAAATTTAGAGGAAGTTTCACCTGAAGTTCAAGCTCAGACATTAGGAGAGCTTTTAAATTCAATAGCAGCTCTTAAAAAGAGTGGTTTATTAGGTTTATTAAATTACTTAGCAGAAAAATCTGACGACACTTTCTTGACAGTAGCTGATGATCCAGTATTAATGAGGCTAGCTGGTTTGCTTGCAACACTTGGTAGAGGAGTAGAAAAAGTTGATGGAATTCAATATGCAAAAGCGAAAATGGCTGTTGAAGATTTAACAAGTTGTGCTTTCAACGCATTGGGAAATGTAGATGTTAGTAAGCCTAGAAAACTAGGTTTGATGGGATTGATGAGAGCCCTAGGAGATCCTGACGTATCCCAAGGATTAGGAATATTGTTGGATATAGCAAAAGGACTTGGGGCTTGTGCAAGATCCAAGAAATCTCAATAAAATTATAAAATTTTAAGCTCTCTTATTTTTATTAGGGATATTTAACCATATCTTCTGGACAAACTAACAGTAGTGTTTTTAATCCTAAATAAAATAGCAATATATGCGGAGGGCCCGTAGCTCAGCCAGGTAGAGCGGCGGGCTTTTAACCCGTAGACAATAGGCAGCCAGCCTGCCGTAGGCGGAAGTCCCGGGTTCGAATCCCGGCGGGCCCGCCACACCAATAAAGGGCTCCATAAACCCATCATTTTTAAGATAATAATACTAATAAGCTCGGATCTTAACTTTACTTTTTGCAGTAGAGAGGTGGCATAGAAGTTTGCCTTCGAAAATGAAAGAAGAAGAGAAAATATTGGGTCATTATCTTGTTCCAAAGCATAGAATATTATCATTAGAAGAATCGATAGAAGTATTGAAAACATTAGGAGTTAAGCCTTGGCAATTACCGCGCATTAGTATTAACGACCCGGTTGTAAGGATTTTGAATGGGAAGCCTGGAGATATAATAGAGATTGAAAGAGATTCTCCAACAGCTGGTAAGTATAAGGCATATAGGGTTGTTGTATCTTATTAAAGGGGTGCCCTTTTTTGTCTATTGAAGAATCAAAATTAGATAATGATGATTTATGGTCTTTATTTAAACAATATATACATGAAAATGGGTTATCTAGACAACATTTGGATTCTTTTAATTCTTTTGTTAAAGAAAGGCTACAGAAGATAATTGATTCTTATGGAGAAATTAGACCAACATATAAACAAATCAAGAAAAATGAAATGGAGGAAGAAGGACCTGATATAAAGATTGTATTAGGAAGGATAAAAATAGCTTCACCTCAAGTTAAAGAGGCTGAAGGCAATTTCCGTCAAATAACTCCATCTGAAGCAAGAATTAGGAATCTAACTTACTCATCACCATTATACTTAGAAATGGCCCTTATTGAAAATGGAAATGAGGTTGAAAGGGAAGAATTAAAAATAGCAGACTTTCCAGTAATGGTTAAATCTGTTATAGACCCTATTTCTCAATTGAAGGAAAACGAGCTAATAGATATAGGAGAAGACCCTTATGATCCAGGAGGGTATTTTATTATAAATGGAAGTGAAAGAGTAATAGTTGCTCAAGAAGATCTAGCAGTAAACAGGATAATAGTTGGCTTATCAACTGCCAATACTGCAAGAATAACTCATACAGCTAAGGTTGTTTCTACAGTTTTAGGTTTAAGGAGGCAAGTAATAGTTGATAGGATGAACGATGGTACTTTAGAGTTAAGCATGAGCAGGCTAGGATATAGAATACCATTTGTTGTAATGATGAAAGCATTAGGTTTAGATAAAGATTCAGAAATAGCTGCCGCTGTTTCTTTCGATTCTGATATACAAAGGGAATTGCTGCCGAGTTTTGAAAAAGTGGCATTTACAATAAAGTCAACAGAGGATGCCTTAGAATATATAGGAAATAGATTAGCCCCAGGGCAACCAAGGGAAATAAGAATATCTAGGGCTGAAGATTTCATTGATAATCAATTCTTACCCCACTTAGGAAATAAACCAGAGGATAGGAAAAAGAAGGCGTATTTCATAGGAGAAATGGCAAATAGAGTTTTGCAATTATATCTTAATAAGAGAGGAGAGGATGACAAAGATCATTATTCTAACAAGAGGTTAAGATTGGCCGGAGACCTTATTGCTGAAATATTTAGGGATGCATTTCAGCAATTCGTTAATATCATTTCATCGCAGTTAGAAGAGTACATAAGCCAACGCAAGAAGCTAAGGCTTAGGTTTCTTGTTAGATCGGATATTATCACAGAAAGGATTAGAGCAGCGCTAGCAACAGGAAATTGGACGCAAAACAGGACAGGCGTTAGTCAGGCTTTAGATAGGACTAATTGGATAAGCCTTTTGAGCCATTTAAGAAGGGTTATATCGCCATTAAGTAGGGGTCAAACGCATTTTGAAGCGAGAGATTTACATGGCACCCATTGGGGTAGATTATGTCCGTTTGAGACTCCTGAAGGAATTAATTGTGGACTAGTTAAGAATCTGGCATTAATGACATATATATCTGTAGGCGTAGAAGAGCAAGACGTTGAAAGAATTTTGAGGAACCAAGGAGTAATATTAATGGATGATATAATAAAAAGCTCATCAGAAAATGATAGCAATATAATATCTATTGTAAACAACGGAGCTAAAGTATTTTTAAACGGTAGTCCTATAGGTTATGTTGAAAATGGTGAAGAATTAGTTAAAAAATTAAGGGAAATGAGAAGGAAAGGAGGACTTAGCTTTGAAGTAGGAATTGCATTAATAAAAGGTGAGAATTCTAATGAAGTTTATATAAATACTGATGAGGGTAGATTGTTAAGACCATTAATAATTGTAGAAAACGGTAAACCAAAATTAACTAAGGAAATAATATCTAAAGTTAATAATGGGGAATTGAAGTTCTGGGATCTTGTTAGAATGGGCGTAGTAGAGTTAATTGATCCTGATGAAGAAGAAAATGCTTACATAGCTGAAAGGGTTGAAGATGTAAACAATGATACAACTCATTTAGAATTATGGGTTACAGGTATATTTGGAGTAGCAGCATCAACAATTCCATTTATGGAACACAATCAAAGTCCTAGAAACACTTATCAGTCTGCTATGGCTAAGCAAGCATTGGGTTTGTATGCGTTAAATTATAATTTAAGAATGGATAGTCATGCCTATTTACTTCATTACCCGCAAAAGCCTATTGTTCAAACAAGACATTTAGAAGAAATGGGATATAATCAAAGACCGTCAGGGCAAAATTTTGTTGTAGCTTTTATGTCTTTTACAGGTTATAATATAGAGGACGCAATAATATTTAATAAGACGAGCATTGATATGGGTTTAGGTAGGGCTCATTTCTTCAGAGTTTATCCTGCAACTGAAAATGATTATCCGGGAGGTTTAAGCGATAGAATAACTGTTCCATCACCAAAATTATATGATCACAAAGGAGACCAATATTACATTAAGCTAGGACCAGACGGTATTGTCGAGCCAGAGGCAGAAGTTATAGGAGGAGATGTTTTAGTTGGTAGAGAAAGCCCTCCGAGGTTTATAGGTGAAGAAAGGGTAATTGGGCCTGGAGTCCTTTCAAAAAGAGACACAAGCGTTCAGCTTAGATATGGTGAAAACGGAATTGTTGATACTGTTATGATAACGCAAACATCTGAAAGAAATAAATTAGTTAAAGTAAAGGTAAGAGATTTAAGAATACCTGAATTAGGCGATAAATTTGCAAGTAGACATGGCCAAAAAGGAGTAGTTGGTATGCTCTTCCCGAGATACGATATGCCTTATACAGAAGATGGAATAACCCCTGATATTATTGTTAATCCTCACGGAATACCATCAAGGATGACTGTAGGTCAACTATTAGAAATAGTTTCTGCTAAAGCCGGTGCCTTGTTGGGTAAGTTTGTTGATGGCACACCATTTTACAAAGAAGATACAAATAACTTGCAATTTGTTTTAGTTAAAAAAGGATTTGATCCTAGTGGAAAAGAAGTAATGTATGATGGAAGAACTGGAAGGATTATAGAGAACACAATAACAATAGGCATAGCATTTTATCAAAGGCTTTATCATATGGTTTCAGATAAGATGCATGCAAGGGCAACCGGAAAAGTTCAATTACTAACTAGACAACCAACTGAAGGGAAGGCAAGACAAGGTGGGCTCAGATTTGGTGAAATGGAAAGGGATTGCTTAGTAGGGCACGGGGCTACAATGATGCTTAGAGATAGAATGTTGGAAAATAGCGACGTATATGTTATGCATATTTGTAACTTGTGCGGTCATATAGCTTGGTATAATAGCAAGAGAGGAGTTTATGAATGCCCAATACATGGTGATGCAGGAGACATAAGACCGGTAAAGGTACCTTATGCATTTAAATTATTCTTGCAAGAGATAATTAGTATGGGCGTTAAGCCAGAAATAAAAATTTCTGATAAAATTAAAGTTATGAGAAAATTTGTTGGGGAGCCTTATGAACAAAACGAGTCTCCTGATAACAATTCAAGCAATAGTGATGATAATTCAAAAACAATGAAACAAGAAGTTGAAGGAGGAGGTGCTTGAAATGTCGTATACGGCAAATTATAAAGAAAGTGAGAAATATTTAATAGAGAAAATACACTTCAGTCTTTTAAGTCCAATAGAAATTAGAAAAATGGCAAAAGTAACAGTGATAAGGCCAGAAATCTATGAGGCTGATGGATCGCCAGTATCGGGAGGAGTTAGAGATCCACATTTTGGTGCAATTGAGCCAGGCGAAAGATGTCCTGTTTGTGGTAATACTAGAGAAGACTGCCCAGGTCATTTCGGGAAGATAGATTTAGCTAGACCTGTCTTATTGCCACATTTAGGAGATAAAATAAATGTTATTTTACAATCAACGTGTAGGAATTGCGGTAGAATATTATTGCCAGATGAAAAGGTTGCATATTTAACAAGCATTTATGAAAAGCTTAAAGAGAAATGGCCCGTACTAGCGGAAACTTTTTCAGATGAAATTGCTAAACAAGCTTCCTCAGTCTCAGAATGTCCCCATTGTGGATACAAACAATTTAAACTCAAGTTTACAAAGCCTTTTAATTTCTATGAAGTAAGACCAGAAGGTGAAATCAGGCTTACACCAAGTGAAATAAGAGAGAGGCTTGAAAGAGTACAGGATAAGGATATAAATGTATTGGGAGTTAATTCCAAAGCAGCTAGACCAGAATGGATGGTGTTGACTGTTTTACCAGTACCTCCTTTGTCTGTAAGACCATCTATAACTATGGAAAACGGTTTAAGAGCAGAAGACGATTTAACTCACGCTTTAGTTGAAATTGTTAGACAAAATGAGAGGTTGAAGAACTTCCTGTCTTCTAATGCTCCAGAATCTATGGTGGAGGAAGCTTGGCAAACATTACAAAATGTTATTGCAGCATATATAGATAATGAATTGCCAAATATTTATCAACTCTCTCATAGGGGTAGAAAGCAACTGAAAACAATTGCTCAAAGGTTGAAAGGAAAGGAGGGTAGACTAAGAGGTAATTTAAATGGAAAAAGGGTTAACTTTTCAGCAAGAACTGTAATTTCTCCAGATCCTTATATAAGCATAGACGAAGTAGGTGTTCCAGAGGAAATAGCAAAGATATTAACTTTGCCAATAGTTGTTACGTCTTATAATATTGAAGATGCTAGGAAATTTGTGTTAAATGGTCCATATAACTGGCCTGGTGCGATGTTTGTTTATAAGACAAAACAAAACGTAAAGATAGATCTAAGATATCAACGCAATTATAGGCAGCTAGCGGAAAGCCTTGAAATAGGCGATGTAGTGGAGAGACACTTAATTAATGGAGATATAGTATTATTTAACAGGCAACCTAGTCTTCATAGAATGTCTATAATGGCTCATAAAGTTAGAGTTATGCCAGGACGTACTTTTAGACTAAACCTTCTTGATTGTGCTCCATATAATGCAGACTTTGATGGAGACGAGATGAATTTACACGTTCCAAGACTTGAAGAGGCAAGAGCTGAGGCTCAAGAATTAATGCTTGTTGAGAATCAAATATTATCCCCTAGATACGGAGGGCCATTAATTGGTGGAAGGCAAGATTATATAAGCGGGTCGTATTTATTAACAGTAAAAACGACTTTATTAACAAAAGAAGAGGTTTCTTTGTTACTTGCTGCAGCAAACTATAAAGGTAAGATGCCTGAACCAGCCATTATAAAGCCTGTACCGTTATGGACTGGAAAGCAATTAATAAGTTTATTTTTACCTGAAGGCCTTAATTTCGAAGGAAGAGCAAAAATTAATGCAGGAGAACTAAAATGTGATAATGAAAGGTGTTTCTTCGATTCTTACGATATAATAAAGAACGGAAAGTTATTAATGGGTGTATTTGATAAAAATGCTATTGGGGCAGAACAACCTGAAAACGTTTTACATTATATAACATTAGAATACGGTTCTGAGAAAGCAAGAGAATTTTTAGACAATGTATTTAGGATGTTTATTAGAATGCTTGAGATAAGAGGTTTCTCAATATCATTAAAGGAAGTAGAAATACCTAATGAAGCTAAGAGTAAAATTAACAGCATGGTTGAGCAGGCAAAGAAAGAAATTCAACAATTTATTAATGACTATAAAGAAGGAAACTTGGAAGTCATACCAGGAAGAACTCCTGAAGAAAGCTTAGAGTTGAAGATAATACAGAGGCTTCAAAAGCTAAGAGACGATGCCGGTAAATTAGCTATTAGCTATATGGACCCGTTTAATAATGCATTTATTATGGCTAGGACTGGTGCAAGGGGAAGCGATATTAACATTACGCAAATGGCCGCTATGCTAGGGCAGCAGACAGTTAGAGGTAAGAGGATTTCTAGGGGATTTAGAACCAGAACACTACCTCAATTCAAGCCTGGTGATTTGTCACCAGAAGCAAGGGGATTTATTATAGGTAACTTCAGGGTTGGATTGAAGCCTTACGAAGTATTTTTCCATGCAGCAGGAGGTAGAGAAGGTTTGGTTGATACAGCTGTTAAGACTTCACAGAGCGGTTATATGCAAAGAAGGCTTATTAATGCCCTTCAAGATCTATACGTTGCATATGATGGAACTGTCAGAGACTCAATTGAAAATATAATACAGTTTAAATATGGAGAAGACGGTGTTGATCCAATGCTTACTTATCATGGAAAGGCAGTAAATATAGATAGAATAATTGAAAAAGCTAAGGGTGAATGAAAATGACACCAAGGAAGAAAAAATCGGAAGCTATAAAAGAAGAAGAAAAAAGGGAAGAACTTGATATTAAATTAAAGTCAGCCAAAGAAATACTACCGGAAAAGATATATAAAGAGTTAAGTGAAAAATTAGAAAAATCGGATTTAAGCGTTTCTCAAAAAATTTATGTTGTAGAGGAATCTGTTAGACGTTATATATCTTCAATGATTCAACCAGGGGAGCCTGTTGGTACTATTGCCTCTCAATCAATAGGAGAGCCTGGAACCCAAATGACTTTGAGGACATTTCACTATGCTGGGTTAATGGAGTTCGACGTTACTTTAGGTCTACCTAGATTAATAGAAATAGTTGATGCAAGGCATGAGCCTTCAACGCCAATAATGAGAATATACTTAGATGAAGAAAATAGGAATGATTTGGAAAAAGCTAAGGAAATAGCAAGAAAAATAGAATATACAATTATAAGCAATGTAGTTTCGGAAATATCTTATATATTAGGTGAACCTAGGATACAAATAGAGATTGACAAAGATTTGTTAGATGATAAAGGTGTTACTCGTGAAGAAATAATAGAAACTATTGAAAAGTTAAAAATAGGGCAAGCAAATATTGATGAAAATAATCAGAATATAATAAATGTAGAATTAAATAGTGATGTTATGCCAGAGGAAGAACTATATGATACAAAGGCTTTTAACGAAATAATATTAAAAATTAGGAAGACTTATCTTAAGGGAATAAAGGGTATAAGAAAGACTATGATACAGGAAAGGAATTATGAAGAAAACGGTGTAAAGAAAAAAGAATATGTAATAATGGCTGAGGGAAGCAATTTAGAGGAAGTTATGAAGATCCCAGGAATTGATACTAAAAGAATTGAAACAAATAATATCATTGAAATTTCCCAAGTATTAGGGATTGAAGCAGGAAGAAATGCTATTATTAAAGAAATATTGGATGTTCTTCAAAATTCTGGATTGGATGTTGATATTAGGCATGTTATGCTTGTTGCTGATATGATGACGTGGACAGGTAAGGTTAGGCAAATAGGAAGGTTAGGTATTGTTGGAGAAAAGCCGAGCGTTATAGCTAGAGCAGCATTTGAAGTCACAGTAAATCAAATATATAATGCAGCTATTACTGGTGAAGATGAGAAGTTTTATGGCGTAACTGAAAGCATATCAGCTGGATTGATACCTAAAGTTGGAACAGGGATAGCTATGCTAGGTATGGGAGCTACACCCATTAAACCCCCTGCAAATGATACGGAAAATAAATAAGTAGGATCTACTAATCCAGAAAGGGGGAATAGATATGTCAGTCTCGTTTGAAAAAGAATTAAAGAACCTGACAAAAAATGGAAAATACTACTTGGGTGTAAGTAAGGCAATTAAATCAATACTTAAAGGAGAGGCTAAAATGGTAATAATTGCGGACAATATTCCATTAAGATATAGAGAGAAAATAGAAATGGGGGCAAAACTGTCAAACATACCAATATACGTATTTAAAGGGACTTCACTAGAACTTGGAGCATTAATAGGAAAACCCTTTAAGGTATCATCGATAAGTGTAGTTGATACTGGAGATTCAAGAATATTGGACCTCATCGAAGGGTCTTAGGGTGCATGTGATGGAAAAGAGTAGTAATGGTGATAGAATAGATCTTGAGGAACTTAGGTATTTATCACTTTTTCAAGATTTAACAGGGGCTATGGCTTATAGATGTATTGCAGATAATGAAGGTAATAGAGTTTTTTACCTTGTTAACAAAAACGATTTGGGAAAAGCTATCGGAAAAGACGGTAAAAATGTGAAATCTTTATCAAAGATATTAAATAAGAATGTTGAAATTGTGGAGTACTCTGATAAGATAGAAGAGATGACAAAAAATCTTTTCCCAGAAATAACTGTATTAAAAGTCGATTTAATAGATAAAGATAACGTGAAAGCAGTCTACGTTAAAGTGAAAGATGACGAAAAAGGAAAAGCTATCGGAAAAGACGGTAAAAATGTAAAAAGAGCAAAAATAATACTAGGAAAACTTTATGGAGTAGAAAAAGTGGTGGTAAAGTGAAACAAAGCTTATATTCTGCTAATATAAACTTAAGATTAGAAAGGTGATAAGCAATGGGTGAAGGAAAATCGCCTAACGGACTATTTGCAGCAAGACAGCTAAGAAAGAAGAAAATGAAATTTAAATGGTCTCAAAATGAGTTTAAGAGGAGAATGCTTAAGTTAACTGAAAAATATGATCCATTAGAAGGTTCTCCAATGGCTAGAGCTATTGTTTTAGAAAAGGTTGGTGTAGAATCAAGACAACCAAATTCTGCATTAAGAAAATGTGTCAGATGCCAATTGATAAAGAACAAAAAAGTTGTTACTGCGTTTGTTCCAAAGGATGGAGGTATATTATATATTGATGAGCACGATGAAGTTATAATAGAAGGTATTGGAGGTCCAAAGGGAGGATCTTTAGGAGATATACCGGGAGTTAGATACAAGGTTGTAATGGTTAACGGGGTATCTTTAGACGCTTTATGGAAAGGTAAAAAGCAAAAAGTTAAGAGATAGAGTCAAAAAGTTATTACTCATTTTCTCCTTCATCGTCATCTTCATCATCATGATCCGCAGAGTCTTGATTTTGATCTTCCATATCTGCTAACTTTTTTGTAACATATATTGGCTTACCTGAAATTATTCCTAAATAAACTGCATGGCTTGGTATCATCTTTATAGTTAAATTTAATCCTTCAGACTCAAATTCAACGGAAGCTGTATATAATCCGTTGTTTGTATCCAGTTCATCTATAACGATCCTCTTTAATGTCTTTCCTATCAATTCTTTGAACTCTTCGTGGTTCATTAAAAATGAAAAAATTGATTGTCTTCTAGGGGGAACTTCGCCATCATTATAAGTTTTTATTGCTTCTGCAACATCGGCTGGAATATTTACTAGAGAAAATAGTCTTCCATCTTCTAAAGCTAGACTCAAGCCTATTATATATGTTCCATATCCGCTTCCAACATCTTGAATAATTTTGTAAAAAGTCTGTACATTCATTACTCTTAGCAAATCTTCACTCAAATTCAATTCCCTCACTTTTAGCTTATTATCCTCCAAAATACTTAAGTTTAAGGTCTCTTAAGCTTTTACTATTGATTAAAGCTTTATTATCTAATATTGTTTATTTGTTTTTAGCTTTATCAAATTCTTTTAATTTTAGGGAAACAATATTTTTAAAAGCTATACCTACCTCATAAAATTAGGTGCGCGAGATTGAGCAATCAAATCAAAATACCAGAAATAGATAAAGTTGGTAGCGATTTAAGCAATATTAAGCTATTAGATAGATGGTCTTGGGAAGGAATAGAAATTAAAGATCCAAGCTTAAAGAAATACATAAGCCTAAAGCCAACATATTTACCTCATAGCGGAGGTAGACATGAGCATAAAAGATTTGGTAAGGCTGAAGTTAATATAGTAGAACGTTTAATTAACAGACTAATGTATCCAGGAAAAAATGGAGGTAAAAAAATGATGGCATACAATATTGTTAGAAATGCATTTGACATTATTTATCTGGAAACAAAAGAAAATCCTATACAAGTATTTGTAAGAGCTATAGAGAATGCCGCGCCAAGGGAAGAAACAACAAGGATTATGTATGGCGGTATTGTTTATAGGGTTTCTGTAGATGTGTCATCCCAAAGAAGGGTTGATTTAGCATTAAGATTTATTACTGAGGGAGCAAGAGAATGCGCTTTCGGAAGCTCAAAATCAATAGAGCAATGCCTTGCCGAAGAAATCCTATTGGCAGCTAAAAACGATCCACAAAGCTATTCTATTAAGCAGAAGGAGGAAATAGAGAGAATAGCTTTGAGCTCAAGATAACGACTTCTTTAATTTTGTAATTCGCATTAAGGTATCACCGTTTTTGCTATAAAAATTTTGTTTTGATTGAAAAATTCATGGTTTTATTAAGCATAGTATTTTTAAATCCCTGTTTAAGCTTAAAATGAGGGAAAAAGATAAATAAGAGAGGTGTAAATGCATGCCTGAGAAGCCGCACTTAAATTTAGTAGTTATAGGGCACATAGACCATGGTAAGAGCACGTTAACTGGACATTTACTATACAGGTTAGGTATAGTTGATGAAAAGAAGATGAGAGAGTTAGAAGAACAAGCTAAAAATGCTGGTAAAGAATCATTCAAGTATGCATGGATATTAGATAAAATGAAGGAAGAAAGAGAGAGAGGTATAACTATAGATTTGTCCTTTATGAAGTTCGAAACAAGGAAATATGTGTTTACAATAATAGATGCTCCTGGTCATAGGGATTTCGTTAAGAACATGATAACTGGAGCAAGCCAGGCAGATGCTGCAATGTTAGTAGTATCATCTAGGAAAGGTGAATTTGAGGCTGGAATGAGCCCTGAAGGACAGACAAGAGAGCACTTATTATTAGCTAAAACATTAGGTATTGAGCAAATGATAGTTTCAATAAATAAAATGGATGCTCCTGATGTAAATTATGATCAAAAAAGATATGAAGAAATAGCAAACACTTTAAGGAAATTTATGAAGGGATTAGGTTATAATGTTGATAGCATACCATTCGTTCCAGTTAGTGCTTGGACAGGAGACAATATAATTGAAAGGAGCCCCAATATGCCATGGTATAAAGGTCCAATATTAGTTGAAGCTTTCGATAACTTACAAGTACCTCCTAAACCGGTTGATAAACCGTTAAGATTACCGGTGCAGAACGTATATACAATACCTGGTGCAGGAACAGTACCAGTAGGTAGAGTAGAAACTGGAGTAATGAAGGTAGGCGATAAAGTAATATTTATGCCAGCAGGTGTTGGGGGAGAGGTTAGGAGTATACAAATGCACTACCAAGATTTACAGAAGGCAGAGCCTGGAGATAACATAGGTTTCTCGGTAAGAGGCGTTGAAAAGAACCAAATAAAGAGAGGAGATGTAGTTGGACCATTTGATGCACCTCCAACAGTTGCAGACGAATTTGTAGCAAGAGTATTTGTAGTATGGCATCCTAGTGCTATAGCCGTAGGCTATACACCAGTAATACACATACACACAGCTACAGTAAGCGCTAAAGTTATAGAAATAATGTCTAAGCTAGATCCAAGAACTGGTAAGGAAGTTGAAAAGAATCCACAATTCTTAAAAGCAGGAGATGTAGCTATGATAAGATTCAAGCCCATAAAGCCAACAGTGATTGAAAAATACAGCGACTTTCCACAATTAGGAAGATTTGCAATGAGAGATATGAACAGGACTGTTGGTATAGGCATAGTTACAGAAGTTAAGCCGGCAAAGGTTGAAATAAAGAAATAAAACTAATATTTGGTGGAAAATTTGGCATTTAAAGTAAGGATTTGGCTATGGAGCACCAATGTAAAAAGCTTAGAATCAGTAGTAAACCAAATTAAAGAGATAGCTCAAAAAACGGGTGTTCCGATTAGAGGACCAATACCATTGCCGACAAAGAGATTAGAATTACCTTTGCTAAGATTGCCTCATGGAGAAGGAAGTAAACATTGGGAGCATTGGGAAATGAGGATTCATAAAAGGTTAATTGATATTGAGGCTGATGAAAGGGTATTGAGAAGGTTAATGAGAATTCAAGTTCCTCCAGACGTATATATAGAAATTAAATCAGGAAAGTAATTTTACGTTTATTTTGTTCGGTTGATATTTTTATTATTGAGCCGGGGTGCCCGAGCGGTCCAAGGGGACAGGCTGGAGACCTGTTGTCCCGAAAGGGACACGCGGGTTCAAATCCCGCCCCCGGCGCTTATTAGTTAAGGGAATTCAATTTGCATTAAAATTGTTGAAAACTGATTAGGTATAATATAAAAATGTTTTTTATATAAACTTTTGATATATTAAGTTTTTCTCCTGTTATGTTTTTAATTAAATATTTATTTTAATATATAGTATAAATTATAATAAAATTGTCAAAGTAAACATAAATTATTTAAACGCAACAATTTATTACATTCCATCTTAACTTTAATAAAATCTTTTATTAAAGAATAATTATTAAATTTTAGAAAAACTTCCTTTGATTTTTATGCTTTCTGATATAAATGATATTGAATCCAATGCTTTTTTAATGTTCTCTTGTATTAAACTACCTTCAAACTCCACGTAAAAATAATAGTTCCATATTTTTTCCTTTAGTGGCCTTGAATATATCATTGTTAAGTTGATATTATTTTTATAGAATTCTTTTAAAACCCTATATAGAGAACCAGGTTTATGTTTTATAATAAAAAATATCATAGTTTTATTTCCTTTTGTATTTAATATATTTAATATTGCTATAAACCTCGTTATGTTCGTTCCATCTTGCACATTTTCAAGGACGACATTTAATTTATAGATTTTTGCTGCATAAGAAGAACAAAGGGCTGCTCCATTTTTATCTTTTGATGCTAAATAAGCTGCTTTAGAAGTGCTCTCAACCTGAATTATTTCCTTTGAATTTAATTTTAACAAACTGTCTTTAGTTTCTTGTATTGCATAATAATTTGAATAAATCCTTTTAATATCATTTAGATCTTTTACATTTTTATTCGCTGCAAGAACTATATTAATGTTAATTTCAATTTCATTGTTAACATAAACGTTATCATATTTGAATAAATTGTCTAATGTTTCGTTTACCGGACCTTCTCTACTATTTTCTATAGGTACAATACCTCTGGAGTTATTTTTAGTTGTTTCATAAAATACATCTGAGATCGTTTGTCTTGGTATTCTTTTACCTTTTAAAACTAAAGAAGCTTCATAGCTATAACTTCCCTTTGGCCCTAAATAATAAATTCCATTTCCCACACCAATTAAATTGTATTAACTAAGTTAATAAATTTTATTATTAATAAATTTTATTTAAACACTTCAAAATTTATAATAAAAGCACTCCAAGTTCTTTTAATTTTGTTAACTCTTTATCGCTCAAAGCTATTATGTAATTATTGCTATTTAAGGTTAATGATATTATGTTTAAATTAGAAAATCCAAATCTTTGTTTCTTAATAATTTTTATGTTTGAAATTTTTTTCCATTCATCTATATTTATGCAAAGGCCTTTTGTATTTAGTAGGTTATTACTTCTTCGCATTAAATAGAATGTTATAACAGCATATATAGCAATTATTGCAGCTAAAAAAGAGTAAAAGATATCACGGTAAAAAATATCACGAATATTAAAAGTCAAGGCCAATAATATTAAGTATCCAATTAAAACAATAAATCTTATATAAATATGGTATTTTGGTAATGAATATCTTATGTATTTCTTTGGTATTGTAACTACAGCTCCTTCTTCAAATGCTTTTAATCTAATTATATCTATCTCTTTTCTTTGCCTTAGGTTTTGTATATTAGTAGAATCCGATGTTACTATGGTTGCATAAGATCCATCATTACATTTATATAGCAATTTTTCCCCTCTTGATAAATTTATATTTAATAATTTAAATTTTGTGTTACAACTGAAAGCCTCACCCTACAGGGCGGGGAGGAGATCAGTTAAGGTAATTCTCATAGCATAAAATCTACATAATTTTCCCAAAATTAATTTCTATAATACTTAGGGTTTAATTTAGAAAGATTTATATAGGGGAAAATTCAATAAGTTAGTGGGCATTATAATTAGTTACTTAATTTGGGCGTTTCAAAGAATAAACAAATTAAATAAAAAATATTATAGCTTTAGGCTTTGTAAAAATATAATTTATTCTCTTAGAGGTGAAGTCCTTGTTATGTAAAAGAAATTATAAAGGGTATCTTTATTTGGAAGACGGCTCTATAATAGAAGGCTGTGGATTTGGTTCGAAAACCTTTAATTATGGAGAAGTAGTATTTACAACTTCAATGAATGGATACCCTGAATTGCTAACAGACCCATCATACAAGGGACAGATATTAATAATTGCTCATCCATTAGTAGGCAACTATGGCGTTCCGAAAATAAATGTTTTAAAAAATGGAATTATTGAAAACTTTGAATCAGAAAGGATACAAGTGAATGGATTAATTGTTTCCGAAGAAACTGAAGGAAATAAATGGAATTCTGAACTATCTTTGCACGAGTGGTTATTAGAAAATGGTATACCGGGTATTAGCAATGTTGATACTAGATCTTTAATAAAGAAAATAAGAATGAATGGTGTAATAGGAGGAATTATTTCATCTGGTGTAGAAATAGAAAAAATAAAAAGTTTTAAATATGATGAAATAGACTTTACCGATTTTACCTCGCCAAAAAATGTTATAGTTCATGAAGGGTTATACAATAAATCTATTGTAATTGTGGATTGTGGAGTAAAACATGGTATAATTAAGGGAGTTTATGATGCGCTTAAATATGACATAATAAGAGTACCTTGTAAATCCAATGCAAATGATATTATAAAATTTGATCCGAAGGGGGTAATATTTAGTAATGGCCCAGGGAACCCTAATTTATTAAAAGAAGTTATTGATACTTATAACTCAATATTAGAATACAGAATACCCATATTAGGAATTTGCTTAGGACATCAAATAGGTACAATGGCATTAGGAGGTAAAATAAGTAAGATGAAGTTCGGGCATAGGGCAGTGAACAAGCCAGTAATTGATGTTATATCAGGCAAAAGTTATATTACAACTCATAATCATGGATATGCAATATTGTCAAAAAAAGATCTACCTAAAAATGTAAAGCTTTGGTTCTTTGATCCTAACGATTCAACTATTGAGGGTTGGATAAACGAAGAAATGGGAATATTATCTCTTCAATTTCATCCAGAGGCAAGACCTGGACCTTTAGACACTACTTGGATATTCGATAAATTTAGAAAAATTATTGAGGGTGTTTGAATAATGAATAAAGAGCATTTGAATAAGGTCTTAATAATAGGTTCAGGACCAATAAAGGTTGCTGAGGCGGCAGAATTTGATTACTCAGGTTCCCAAGCATTAAAAGCTGTAAAAGAAGAAGGCATTAAAGCAGTATTGGTAAGTCCTAACGTTGCAACTATACAAACATCATATAAGATGGCGGACAAAATATATATGATCCCATTGTTTTACAATTATGTAGAAAAAGTTATTGAGAAGGAAAGGCCTGACGGAATAATGATAGGTTTTGGAGGGCAAACAGCTTTAAATGTAGGGATAGATTTATGGAATAATAACATATTACAAAAATATGGAATAAAAGTTTTAGGAACACCTATAGATGGTATAAAGAAGGCTTTAAGTAGGGAAAAGTTCAGAGAAACTATGATTAAATCAAACATCTTAATACCTTCAAGCTTTTCTGCAAATAACGAGGCAGATGCAATAAATAAAGCAAAAGAATTGGGATATCCTGTAATGATAAGAGTAAGTTATAATTTAGGGGGTAGAGGTTCTGGGGTAGTATGGAATGAAGAAGAATTAAGAAACAGCTTGAAAAAAGCCTTTTCTCAAAGTTACATTAATGAAATATTGTTAGAAAAATACCTTTACCACTATAAAGAGCTGGAATATGAAGTTATGAGGGATTTTTATGGAAATAAAGCAGTTATAGCCTGTATAGAAAATTTAGATCCTATGGGTGTGCACACAGGAGAAAGTGTTGTAATTTCACCTTGTCAAACAATTGATAATTATGAATATCAAATTATGAGAAGTTTATCAATGAGAGTAGCAGATTCTATAGAATTAATAGGAGAAAGTAATGTTCAATTTGCTTTAAATCCTAACAGCTATGAAATTTATGTAATAGAAACAAATCCAAGGATGTCTAGATCATCAGCTTTGGCAAGCAAAGTAACTGGATATCCATTAGCTTATGTATCGGCAAAGCTAGGTCTAGGATATAAGCTTTATGAGATAATAAATAAAATAACAGGCGTGACAACATCTTGTTTTGAGCCTAGCTTAGATTACGTAGCAATAAAAATGCCTAGATGGGATTTACAAAAATTTGAAAAAGTTGATAATGAAATAAATACTGAAATGAAAAGCATAGGAGAAGTTATGAGTATAGGAAGGAATTTTGAAGAAGCTTTTCAAAAGGCAATTAGAATGCTGGATTTAAACCAGGAATTAGTTGATAATAAAGCCTACAATTCATATATGAGCAAGGAGGATGCTTTAGAAAAATTAAGAAAGAAAAGAGGTTACTGGTTTTTTTATATGTCTAAGGCAATTAAAGAAGGGGCTTCAGATGATGAAATATATAATGTTACAGGAATAGACAAATTTTTTATAAGAAAAATTAGAAATATTGTTGAATTTTATGAGAATATGAAAAAAATCAAAATTGATGAATTAAATAAAGATTTATTGGAGGAAGCAAAAAGATTAGGATTTAGCGATAAACTAATAGCGAAGGCATTAAATGTTGAGGAAAATTACATAAGGAAGCTAAGGCTTGAAAACAAGATAATTCCTAAAATAAAGCAAATAGATACGGTAGCTGGTGAATGGCCTGCGGTAACTAACTATATGTATGTTACATATAATGGAAATGAAGATGACATAGATTTTTCGCAAGATAAGAGCATATTAATAGTAGGATCGGGGGTATTTAGGATAGGTGTATCTGTTGAGTTTGATTGGGGAACTGTTTCTTTGATTGATGCTTTAAAAAATTACTACAGAAACGTCTATGTATTAAATTATAACCCAGAAACAGTTTCTACTGATTGGGATGTCGCAGAAAAATTGTTCTTTGATGAAATAACCGTTGAAAAAATCCTGGAATTATCATATAAAACGAAAACCAAAAAAATAGTAATTTTTTCATCAGGTCAAATAGGAAATAACATAGCTAAAGAACTGGAAGAAAAAGGTTTATCTATTTACGGAACATCTGGATACAGTATAGATATAGCCGAAAATAGAGAAAAGTTCTCACTTATTCTAGATAAGCTGAACATAAAACAGCCACCATGGGTATCTGCAAACAATTTAAATGAAGTAATTAAATTTGTCGATAGAGTTGGGTATCCTGTCTTAATTAGACCGAGCTATGTTTTGAGCGGAGCTAGCATGAAAATAACATATAATTATAATGAGCTATTGAAGTATATTAATTCTGCAACTAAGATTTCTCCCAAATACCCTGTAATTGTATCTAAATATTTTGATAATGCTATTGAGGCAGAAATAGATGCGGTTTCCGATTCAAAGGGGGTAATAGGTGTTTTAAATGAGCATATAGAAGAAGCAGGCGTACATAGCGGGGATTCTACTATGGTAATTCCGCATAGAAAACTAAGGAATGACATTGTAAAAGAAATGGGTAAAATCTCTTTAATGCTCTCTAACGAATTAGGAATAAAAGGGCCTTTTAATTTACAATTTGTGATAAAAGATTCATCACCATTTGTTATAGAGTTAAATTTAAGGCAAAGTAGATCTTTTCCTTTTTCCAGTAAAGCTGCTAATATAAATTTGATAGATTTAAGCGTGAAAGCAATTGAAGAAGGACTAAATTTTGATGGCTTTAAATTAATTGAGCCTAAATTTTATGCAGTAAAATCACCCCAATTTTCGTGGTCTCAATTAAAAGGGTCGTATCCTAGTTTAAGCGTTGAAATGAAAAGTACAGGGGAAGCGGCAGGATTTGGTATTAATTTTTATGATGCATTACTGAAGAGTTGGCTTTCTGTATCACCTAATAGGATCCCTGATTTAAATAAATCTATTTTAATTTATGGTACAAAGAACTTAACTGATCTAATCGATGCAGGTAAGACGTTAGAAAAAATTGGTTATAATATATATACTATTGAAAATTTTGAATCTTATGGGAAAAGATTAAATTACAGAGAGGCTGATGATTTAATACTGAATAAAAAAATAGACCTTGTAATTTCAGACGGTTATATAATCAATTATGATTATACTATTAGAAGAAATGCGGTGGACTTAAACATACCCATAATTCTTAATGGGAAATTGGCTAAAGAAATTTCTATTGCAATTAAAGAAAATAACATGTCATTTTATGAAAATAAGGAATATGGAGCAGGAGTTTAATTAAGTATAAATAGCCTGACATGATTAAAATTGATTATTATTCACAAATGTTTAAATACATGATCAAAAATAGTGGATTTAGAAAATTATGATTAAAACAAGAGTGTTTACAACTGAAAGCCTCGCTCTTTAGGGCGGAGAGGAGGTTAGTAGTTAATATATATATTGAATAATATTACTATTCAACTAAATAATTAGTTTATTCTTATTTATTCTTCGTCATTGTTAACCCCCCGGTTAACAATTGGCTAAACATGAGCATTAAACCATAATATAAAAACCATGTTAACAAAGTTTAAGAAATTAGATTGTCAATTAATTTTTTAATGTAACTTAAAGAAGAAAAATATAAGGCTTAAAATTCCTATAATATGAGGAAAAAGGTAACTAAAAGTGAAATCTGAGGAATTAAAGGAAGAGATAAAAAAGATATTACTCGATAATCCAACTATAATAGCAGATGTTATAATATCTAAGCCTGAAATAATTTATCAAGTACTAGCTAAGCTTACCCCATGGCAAAGCCTTGCAACAAAAGATGATATTAGAGAAGTAAAAAACTCCCTTTCAAAGCTAGAAATTAAGGTTACAAGCCTAGAAGAAAAAGTAGGGAATATAGATAAACAGTTTGCCACAAAGGAAGACATATCTAAGTTGGTTACAAAGGAAGAGGCCAAACAGTTTGCCACAAAGGAAGACATATCTAAGTTGGTTACAAAGGAAGAGGCCAAACAGTTTGCCACAAAGGAAGACATATCTAAGTTGGTTACAAAGGAAGAGGCCAAACAGTTTGCCACAAAGGAAGACATATCTAAGTTGGTTACAAAGGAAGAGGCCAAACAGTTTGCCACAAAGGAAGACATTAAAAAATTAGAGAACATTATAAATGCTATAGGTGCTAGATGGGGTATCATGTCAGAAAGTTCCTTCAGAAATGGCATATATGAAATTTTAAAAGATATTGGTTGGGAAATTAAAAATGAAATAATATATGATAAAGAAGGGTATGTATATAATGAACCCTCAGAGATAGAAATAGATATCGTAATTAAAGATGGAAATACTATGATTATAGAAATAATGTCATCATTAAAGAGAAGCGATTTACCTATAATAAAAAAGAAAAAGGAACTCTATGAGAAGAAATATGGAATTAAAGTAAACCAAGTAATTGTTATTACTCCATTTATACATGATAAATATCAAGGTGAAGTAATAGCTATGGCCAATACTATGGGAATAAAAATAATAACTTCCTTAGACAACATCAAATAAAACTATTATAAATCATTTTTAACTTAGTTCTCTAACTTTTAAGCAACTTACAATCTTTATATTAATAAAAATTTTTATAATATAGCTTTGCCAATTGCTTTTAATTAAAAGCTATTTACTTGAATATTAATGCAATTTTGTAAGTATTCAGTTTCGTTTATGCTCTTTTATATACGCTTCCAGGCATTAAGGATGCCCCTGCATCAACAGTTATTACTTGCCCAGTTATTCCGCTAGCTTCTTCGCTTACTAAAAATGATACTACAGATGAAACCTCATCCTCACTTGCGAGCCTATTGCTTGGTATAAGAGAAATATAATTCTTTTCAGAATCTTTATAGCCGATTGAATCAAGCCATTCAAAATAGCTTTTTCCTAATTTAGTTTCAATAAAACCTGGAGCAACTACATTTACAGTTATATTATATTTTGCCATCTCTATTGCTAAGGATTTTGCTAAACCTATTAAACCCGCTTTCGCTGCGCTGTAGGCGATTAAATACTCAGCACCATAAATTCCTGCTATGCTGCTCATGAAAATTATTCTTCCCCATTTCTTATTTATCATATTATCAATTAGCATCTTTGTAACATAATAGCTTCCAGTTAAATTTGTCTGTATTTGCTTGAACCATGAATCATAAGTTAAATCAACAAATTTAGAAGAAAAACCAACTCCTGCATTATTAACTAATATATCTACTCCTCCATATTTACTTTTTATGTAATCTACCATCTTTTCTACGTCTTCCTTACTTGATATATCTGCTCTTATCATATCACCTTTACCGTTTTTCGATTTTATTAATTCTAATGTTAACTTAGCTTCGTCCTCCCTCTTCCTATAGCTTATTATTGTAAAAATATCTTGAGAAGAAAGCCTTAATGCTATTGCCCTTCCTATCCCTCTATCTCCTCCAGTAACTAAAGCAACCTTCATATCTAACACCGGGGTCATGCAGCGTTGCCCTACATTACCCTTTCGGGTTCAGGTCCCGGATTCCTAATCATACCCCATTTTTATTCTAGATGTTAACAGATTTATTTATAGATTATGGATCTGACTTTACTAATAAAATTTCATGTTTTCAAATAGAAAGGTTTGTATATAAATTGGATAAGTTGCTTAAAAGTAATATTATAATTGACAAAGTGTTTTTCCATCGCGTAACTTCTATTGCTATTTTATATACAGAGTTTAATAACTTAATTAATTTTATTAATTTTGGGAGTCGATTTGCGTTTATTATTTGTAAGTGACATCCATATGAATTTGAAGGGCTATAAAGACACTGACGAGTCTTATGCAATGATATGGTTAAATGAATTAATCGATGAGATAAAACCTAATGTTTTACTATCAGCAGGTGATTGGGACAAAGATGTAACCCCAAACGATTTCTCAATAATTAGCAGTAAAGTAAAGCTCATAACAATTTATGGTAATCATGAAAACTTTAATATTATTAAAGATTATTCGATAAAAGATGGAAAAGTGATTAAGTTAGACAATATTACCATTTCTGGCATTAATGGGTTGCTTAAAGATAAAATGCCATTTTTAGGAAAATATGATGATGAGAAAAATATCATTAAAAGTTACTTGAAAGAAATTAGTCAAAAAATTAAAAAACATACAAATAAGCTAGATATATTTATATCGCATCAACCACCTTATTTACCAGAAGTTTATCAGGGAATGGTAAATGATATATATAACCAAGCCATCCTGGATTTTATTATGGAATTAAGGCCAAGGCTTTATCTAAACGGGCACATGAAACCCTGTTATTCTTTTTATGAGTTTTCAAGCGGTCCTAAGTATTTAAGAGTAGATAGTTCTCAGAGCTGTAAGCATTTTGCATTAATAGATACTGAAAATTTTGAGGTTAAGGTTTATTATGACAATAAAAGAAATTTTGAAGAAATACTATCTTTTAAATTTTAATTTTTTTTAAAAATCTATTAAACGCCTCTTTTTCTATTTCTTGTTAATTGCTATCATACTTAATTATTGTTTCTTATGCCTAAATAAATTTCTAAAGCAAAATAAAACTTATATATTATTAAATAAAAAAGCACATGTTATTGGGAATAAACCTATTAAAATACCAAATATTGTCAATAACTCGAAATAATAGAAAACTATGAAATTGCTTTAATGTTGAGAAGTTAATGAGTGATTAAACCCTATTTTTAAATATTTAAGTTTATATAAATTTTAAAGTATAAGTAAAATATCTAAAAGATATTTATTAAAGCAGATTTTATTTACTATAATATTATGTTTTGTTAACCCCCCGGTTAACAATGGTTACACAAAATAATTGAACAATGAAAGCGTTGCAGCTAATGCTTCTTCAGTTCTAACGGTCAATGTTCCTTGATTTAAGACTGTATTTAAAATATAATCAAATTTTTCTTTTTGTTTATATAGTTCAGCGTGAGGTCCACCAAAAATTAAGACTATTCCATTACTTTTATCAATATCATTTTTTAGATTATCTTGAATTTTTTTATCAAAACAATCTCCAAATTTGCTTGTTCCTATTATTAGATTTTTATTATTCCTTAGCTTGTTTATTTCTTCTTTTAAACTATTTGCTTTTGAGACCTTATATCCAGTATATAAGTTTTCCCATGAAGCTTTTTCCAATAAGATGTTTTTATTAATTGACTTAATTCTAACAGTAATTATTTTATTGCTTTTATTAACATCATCGGCTTCCTTCTTATCCAAAATCCCTTTTCCTAACATACCTAAATAAATTATACAATTATCTTTATCGCACTTCTCAATATAACCGTCTAATATTTTTCCTATTTCAATTTTTTTTGGAGGATCATGATTAACTAACCTTAGTGGAGGCAAGATTCCTGCATATTTTAACATCTTGTTTTTCTTCATTACCTTCTTTTTTATATGAGGAGGAATAACTTGATAATTTAATATTAGGTTAAGCATTTTCTCATCAAAATCGCTTGTCTCCTCATCCTTGTATAGGATTACCTCATCAACTCTGAATATTGATAAAATTCTGGAAATAAAACCTGCTTTGCTCGTTTTATCAATCAAACTATCCTCAACAGATAAAATACTTGGAGGTAATAAAACAATAAACTTTTTACCCCTCCTCAAAGGAGGGAAAATGTTACAGCTCACTTCTTTTTACCTTTATTTTCTTCTTCCCTCTTGCTCGTTGAAAATAGCGTTGTCTTTTGCCTTCCTCCCATTTATATCACCACTATTATTGAGTATTTAATAAATTTAAGCTTTATTTTTATTCAATAATGCTTATTAATTTATGTTCAATTAATAAATTGGTGAGCTTAGATGGCGTTTTTATATAAAAAAAGGCTTGAAAGTCCTGGAGAAAAGCTGAGGGAATTATTGAAAAAGGAAGATATATTAATAACTCCTGGTGTCTTTGACCCTGCATCAGCACTTCTAGTTGAAAGCATGGGATTTAAATCTGCTTATTTATCTGGTGCAGCATTAACAGGAACTCTTGCAATGCCTGATCTGGGCTTAATAACTTTTACAGAATTATATGATTCAACGAGAAGGATAACTAATGTTATAAACATACCTTTAATTGTTGATTCAGATACCGGTTTTGGCGAATCATTAAATGTTTACAGAACGGTAAAGGAGCTAGAAGAGGTAGGAGCGGCGGCAATACAAATAGAAGATCAAGACATGCCTAAAAAATGCGGTCATTTATCAGGTAAGAAAACAATTTCTGCTGAAGATATGGTAAAGAAAATTGTTGCTGCAAATGATGCAAGAAGAGATATGTTGATAGTTGCAAGAACTGATGCTAGGGCAACTGAAGGGATAGAATCAGCAATAGAAAGAGCAAAGCTTTATTTGGAGGCAGGGGCAGATATAATATTTCCAGAGGCTTTAACAAGCTTAGATGAATTCAAGCTTTTTGCAAAAGAAGTTAAGGCTCCATTATTAGCTAACATGACTGAATTCGGTAAAACCCCTTATATAACAGCAGATGAATTTAAGGAAGCAGGTTTTAAAATAGTTATTTTTCCAGTAACCACCTTTAGAGCTGCTATGAAAGCAATTAAAGATACTTTAATTGAAATAAAAAATAAAGGGACACAAAAATTCATGTTGGATAAAATTATGAGTAGGGAAGAATTTTATCAGTTAATAGGATATTATGAATATGAAAAAAAGGATAACGAATTTGCAAGAAAAGGGGATGAAATTATAAAAAGGAAAAATAAATAGCATCAATTTATAATATATTATGTAAAATATATAAAATCTTTTATTGTTTAATAATAAACGGTGAGTTAAATGAAGATAACTATTTTAGTAGATAATTATGTTACAACACTTAGTTCTTTAAGAGATAAATTATTAAGTGAATGGGGATTTTCTGCTTATATTCATGACTACAAGATACTATATGATACAGGATTAAGTGGAGATGCTTTAATTAATAATATGAAAGCCCTTAAAATAGATGTAAAAGAGCCTGAATATGTAGTTTTAAGTCATAGGCATCTCGATCATACGGGCGGACTAATTAAATTCTTAGAAATGAGAAATAAGCCAATTAAAATAATAGCTCATAAAAATCTCTTTGCTCCAGCCAAGGCAAAAGATGAGAAGGGGGAAATTAATGCCGGAGTTAATTTTACTAAAGAAGACTTAGAAAAAAGAGGTGCAGAATTAATCTTAATTGATTCACCATATAAATTAAAAGAGAATCTATATGTTTCAGGATATATACCAAGAAATTGGGGGCCAAGCCATGCAGGAGGATTATTAGATGAAATTCCTGATGACATGGCTTTATATATAGTTGATAAAGATGGCCTTTTAATTTTAACCGGTTGTGGTCATGCAGGAGTTGAAAATATAGTTGAATACGGCTTTAAAGTTACAAATACAAATAAGTTGAAGGGTATAATTGGTGGACTTCATTTTATGGGATTTGATGAAAAGAGAGTAAATAACATAGTTTCATATTTAAATTCTAAGTCCCCAAAGGTTGTTTCAGGGACTCATTGTACAGGTATTGATGGAATATCATTATTGAGAAAAGGTTTACCATACGCATTTAAAGAAGCGGGTGTTGGAAAAGAAATAATAATTTAAAAATATAAATAGGTTATAATTATTTCCTTTTTTCCAATAACATAATAGAAGCTAAAACTACAATTATAATCGCTATAACTAAGCCTAAAGTTAATGAACTTCTAAAGGGAAGTAATTTGCTTGTTATCATACTTTTATTGCTTTTTAGTATTTATAGGAGTTTTTAGTAGAAGTTATTTATATTGTTTATGTTGAATTAGCAGAGGTGATATTCGAAAAGATAGTTGCTTAGGTGATTGTTGGAGGAGAAATTTTTGTTGTAGCTATTCCTGTTTAGTTTTATGATGTATACATTAATTTGCGTACAGTATTTCAATAATAAATAGCATTAAAGGATTAAAGATTGTATATAAAAAACTTATAGTAAAAAGCGCGAGTATTACACCCCTTAAACTCTGAAACGTATTAAATTACAAATTGATTAAGGGGGATATATTTTGAAAGAAAAGATAATAGAAGCAGGTATATGCCCATATTGCAATGCGCCAACTGACTATAAATATGAAATAGATGGGCCTATTATGAAAGATAATGAACCTTATGTAGAGATTAGCTATCAAGTAAATTGCACTTTATGTGGATTTAACGAGTCTAGGACGATTTATATCCCCCTATCAGGTCTTTATGTTTTAAGATATATGTTAACACCAAGATCTAGGATTGCTTTGGAGAAAATTAAAATATTAACAGATATAAGAAAAATTGAAAATTCTGTTATAACAAATAAATAATTTAGCAAAAATTATATTTAATCCTTTGTATAAACGTAAACTATGAGCGGAGGTGCCCGAGCCTGGCCAAAGGGGACGGGCCTAGAACCCGTTGGCGTAGGCCTGCGTGGGTTCAAACCCCACCCTCCGCATACGAAACAAGGTTTTGAATTTAGAGCAATTTTTGTATACAGCTACAGCCTAATTTATAGCTATGTATTATCTGACCTCCTCTCCGCCCTGAAGGGTGAGGGTTCCCCTCATCTGTTCGGGATTACATCTGTCATTTTTACTCAACCTTGTATTTGGCTATATTGACTTTTCTCATACAATTTGGGCATGTTGCATAGTATTGCTTTTTGCCCTTGTAGTCCCATACATACCCACACCTAGGGCATTTAAGTTTTACCACTACCTATTTCTACTAACTAATAAGAAAATAGCCCTTATAAGCTTTTCTCATCCCCGCCCTAAAGGGTGAGGCTTTCATTTGTAACAAACGCTCCAACTATTATAAATGTAAGTATACCTGGGAACGTATCTGCATACGCTGCTTTTAGCAACAATTTAAGCTTACCTGTCACGCTTAATAAAAATAACATTACCGTTTTGGTAGAAAATAATACTGCAGTAAACATAACATTTATTTCTTTTAATGCAGTAAGCCAAAGAGGAGAAGCATTTTTCTTAGATATAGATTTACCTTCTTATACAGACTTAATTTTGCCTAAAAATTCAGTTATAATTTATACAAATGCAACAATTCAGGGTATTAATGGAAATACAATAAGTTTATCTCCAGGAAACATTGAAATTGAATATTCAATTCAAAATGTTACTTCCCCTATTACTACAACATCAATTACCAATACTATTACTGCCAGCAATACTACAACTTTATCATCAACACCTTTGCCAACAACTTCATCTCATGCATCAAATCTTATGTTATATGTATCTATTGGTATTATTGTTATTATAATAGCTGTCGCAGTTTTATTGCTAAGAAGGTCTAAATAAAAATATTAACAAAAGTTTTTATTTTCTATATATAAATTATTTATAGATGATCAAAATGAATGTTTGGGAAGGGTTTTGGAGAAAACATAACATATTTGATGATGATATAGTAATGGAAGTTATAAATAAAATAAACATAGTTAAAGGATCTTACATAGCTGATCTTGGATCAGGTCCAGGTAGGTTTACTATACCTCTAGCAAGAGTAGTAGGAGAAAACGGAAAGGTTTATGCAATTGATATATCAAAAGAGTCTTTAGCCACAGTGAAATACTACGCCGATAGAGAAAAATTGAATAACATTGAAATTGTTTATGCAGACATCTCAAAGAAAATACCTCTTAATAATAATTCTATAGATATAGCATTTATGGCAAACGTCTTTCATGATATAGTTTATGATGGAAAAGAATCAATTTTATTAAACGAGATAAAGAGAATATTGAAAAAAGAAGGTAAACTAATAATTTTGGAATTCAAGAAAATGAGAGGTCCTCCGGGACCGCCAATTTTTATGAGGATTTCTTTTGAAGATCTTTCTGTAATTTTGAACAGCAACGGCTTCTCATTAAAATATCTTGGAGAGATAGGCAAATACCATTATTTAATTGAAGCAAAAAATATAAATGCTTAAGCAAATTTATTTTGCATGGTGGTAAAAATTCTTAAGATAAGTAGGGGAGAGCTAATAAAAAGGATAAATTCTGTATTGGATAAGATAAAGGAAAGTAATTACGATGCAATATACTTAACAAACCCAACAAACATTTTTTATTTAACAAATATTTCAATATTATCAACAGAAAGACCATTTGCCCTTATAATTCCAGTTGATGGATCCCCAATAGCTTTTTCGCCTTCTGTAGAAAGAAATCATTTGGAATATAGAAATTCAATAGCAGGCAATATAATTAGTGAAATTTATTACTATTTTGATTATCCTGGAGAAGTTCATCCATTAAATAAAGTAGTTAATATAATTAAGAATTCTAAAATAAAAAGCATTGCAACAGATAATTTTATGGGAGCTAATTCAATATTTGGATATAGCGGGCCAAAGCTTTCTGATTTATTGCAAAAAGAAGGGATTAATGTAGGTAATGTAGGAGAAATAATAAATGAAATGAGGCTAATTAAATCAAATGAAGAAATAGAATTAATAAAAGAAAGTGGAAAATGGGCTGCAAGATCGATAAAGGTTGCTATGGATTTAATAGAGGAAAATAAATGGGACTGGGAAATATCTATTCAAGCGAGCATAAAAGTACTTCACGAAATGAATAAGAATTTTTCCCCTTATTTACCTTTAAGAGAACCCGTTGGATTAGTAGTTGGATTTAGGGGGCAAGTAGGAGAATTTTCTTCATATCCTCACGCATTGGTAAGTGAAAGACCTATCAGAAAAGGCGATGTTTTGGGAATAGGTGCTGGTCCAGAAATAGGAGGCTATTATTCAGAACTTGAAAGAACATTAATATTTGGAAAACCAAATGATAAAATTTTAAATTATTTCAATAAAATGCTTGAGTTAAGAAAAGAAGCTTTTAATATGCTAAGGCCTTATTTAAGTGCCTCTGCAGTAGATAAAGCTGTTATGGAAAAGGCTAAAGAGTTAAAAATAGATGAATTCCTAAGACATCATACGGGTCACGGCTTAGGATTAGAAATCCACGAGCCTCCATTTTTAGATGTGGGTTATAATTTAGAGTTAAAACCTGGTATGGTAGTAAGTATAGAGCCTGGTATATATAATAATTATGGAGGTTTTAGGCACAGCGACACTGTTTTAATAACAAAAAATGGGTATGAATTGTTAACTAACTTTCCAGATAATGAAGAACTTATAGTTTAACATTATTTTAATCTTTAAATGCAAAAGTTATTGGATAAAGAATTTATAAAAGTGAATTGCAAGACATTATATAAATTTTTATTTTTCATTTTATTCTGAAACCATTGGAGCTAAAATTGCAAAGAGAATTAAGGTTGATGCTAATAATATTAGCTGCGTTGGGTCTAGTTACGGGGCTGATATTAGGAATATCAGGTATACCTATGGTAATAGGGCTAACAATAACAATAGGCTTCCTCCTTTATATTATATCGGGGTTAATATATGCTAATTCTAGGTTTATTTTCTTAGGATTAATGATAGGCGGAGATATCGGATCTATATTGACTTTATTTTCTCATCCCTTAATCTTACCTTTTCTAATAATAGAGAGGGGTAGTGGCCACGTCTCGATAGATATAGATTTCGTCCAGATCATAGTTTTTGCTGAAATAATATATCAAATAATAAAATATTTAAAAAGAAGGTGATTTCTTTGAAACAAGAATTATCAATATATTTTTCAAGAACCATTTATGCGGCTCAATGGTACATATTGGCGCCTGCAACATTAGCTATAAGTGAAGCAGAAAATGTAAGCAAGGGTTTGATAGGTTTTCTACCATTTGCATTCATAATAGGAGCTGCCATAACTCAAATACCGGCTGCATATTTCTCATCTAAAATTTCTCCAAAGAAGACATTTTTAATTGGTCTATTCTTATTGTCTTTATCTGATATTTTGGTTCCCTTTACAAACAAGTTTATCTACGCAATATTGTTGAGAATTTTAGCAGGTCTAGGGGCGGGGTTATATTTTTCTCCCGCAGCGGCAGTCCTAGTTTCTTCAAATAAAGAAAAATCAGCAACCTTAATTGGTTTGTATAACGCTGCATTCAGCATAGGAGGACTAATAGGGCTATCTTGGGGAGTATTGGATTCGTTATTGGGTTGGAGGGAAGCAACATTTATAGGAGGACTAATAGGGTTATTGGCTTTTTTAGAAAACTTGTTTTTTGTTAAAGACGTTAAGCTATCTTCAAAAAGCAAAATAGTTTTTGATAAAAAGCTAATTATTTTAGGTATAGCTACATCAGGGATTTGGGGGAGCAGCTATGCTGTTGGTACATTGATCCCTTCTTTTGCATCAGAGCTATATAAGATTAGTTCATATAAAGTAAGTCCTTTAGTTTCCTTGTATTTCCTGGGGAATATAATAGGGGGTTCTTTAACTTCATTATTTGAGAAGAGAAATAAGTTTAATTTAATTTTATTGATGGCTACTTTAACAGGGCTTACTTACCCTCTATATGGTATAATAGGGGTATATTTTATGGCCTTTGCCTCCCTTTTAAATGGTATTCTTGTTAACATTACGAGTAGCATTTATTATGCATTGGCAATCGATGAATTAAATTCTATTAACGAATCATTGTCTTTATCAGTAATAAATCTGATAAACATGGTTATAGGTGTATGGATTTCCCCTATATTCTCATTAGCCATGTCTATAAATCTGAAGTTATCTTTATATATATTGCTTGCCTCAACTATTATACCGGTAGTATTAATTAAAAAATTATAAATTCAAAAAAAGGTTGTGGAAGTAATGGATGGAAACGAAAAAATAGCAGTAATAGCAGATTGGGATGCAGACGGAGTAATAGCTGCTGCGGCTATAGTTTATTCTCAAGAAAAGCTAGGCGTTTTTCCAGTTAAAGGTAAAAGAAAAGTAGAGCTAATACCATCGGGGCCTAGGGAATTAGAGCATGCATTTAAGGAAAAGTGTTGGGATATTTTAATTATATTGGATATACCATTCTCACAGGAAGTAAGTAAAGCTTTAGACGATTTATATTCTAGAGGGTGTAGGCCAAAGATATATTATTTTGACCATCATCCTGTAACGCTTGAAAATATGAACAATATAGAGACAAAATACAATGCTTTAGCTATATTGGGGAAAAGCCCCACTGCTATATTGGTCAGGAGGTTTTTAGACGGGCTTAATGTTAAGCTTACACCGAGGCTATCAAATTTGGTAGATGCAATAGGTACATTAGAAGGGGGAGGATGGCTTAGAAATAAACAGCAGGTACCAGAAGGCATAGTAAAGCTTGCGGCATCTATATCGAAGGCATTAAATCAAAGTAAAGATAAGGGTATATGGGAAAAATATGTTGAATGGGCTTCAAACCCTTTACCTTTTGAGCAGTCTTTATTAAAGCAGAACAGCGAAGATGATTTTAAAAACGTTATAGAGTTAGGGTTTGAGGTCTCGAAGGAAAGCGATAAAGAAATTAAAGAAAAGGCGATGGAACTTGCTATGTCGGCAAAAAATTTAGGTTATATAAAGTTTATAGATGCTAGAGATAAATGGAATAAGAGCGGTGCATCTGCTTTAACTTCAGCTATTTTTAAGATATTGAAGGTAACAACAGCTTTATTAGCTGAGAAAAAGGAGGATAATGTTAGGCTCTTAATAATAAGAAGCGGTAAGGGGGAAGCGCTAAAGATAATGAAAAACTTGTTTGTTATGGGTATAACGGAAGATGTAGGAGGTCATGGAAATATAGCTGTGGCTAAGGTTAAGCCTGAAGTAACTGTTAGGAATCTAGAGGAGGCATTGAGGAAAGCATCTGTACAATCATTGCAAGAAGGTAATGCATGAGAGATACTAGAGAAAAGCTTATATAGAAGCGATCTCACGAATACTCTACTGGAGCTAAAATTAGTTAGGGAATAGGTGATAGATATGGCAAGTGGTTCAGGAAGCAATATACCTGTATTGATACTTAAAGAAGGTACCCAAAGATCTTATGGTAGGGAGGCTTTGAAAAACAACATATTAGCAGCAAAGGTTTTATCGGAACTATTAAAAACAAGTTTAGGTCCTCGCGGACTCGATAAGATGTTAATTGATTCTTTTGGAGACATAACTATTACAAACGATGGCGCTACAATAGTAAAAGAAATGGAAATACAGCACCCTGCAGCTAAGCTATTGGTTGAGATAGCAAAGGCTCAGGACAGTGAAGTAGGTGATGGAACTACTAGCGTAGTTGTTTTAGCAGGCAGCTTATTAGAGAAGGCAGAAAAGCTCTTAGATGATAACATACACCCATCAATAATTATAGATGGTTATACAAAGGCTATGAACAAGGCATTAGAGGTTTTAAACTCTATTGGGAAAAACATTGACGTCGAAGATGAGAGCACACTTAGGAAAATAGTTGATACAACAATATCTAGCAAATATACTGGTCAAGGGCCCGAAAAAGAAAAGATAATAAACATAGTTGTAGACGCAATTAGGACTGTTGCAGAAAAGAGGGAAGACGGATCATATTATGTTGATTTAGATAACGTTAAAGTAGAGAAAAAGAAAGGAGAGAGCTTAATGGATACTTCTCTCATTAAAGGAATTGTTATAGATAAAGAAGTTGTACATCCTGGCATGCCAAAGAGAATAGAAGATGCTAAGATAGCAGTATTAGATGCGGCTTTAGAGATACAAAAACCTGATATATCAACCAAGATAAGGGTAACAGATGTTGATCAGCTTGATAATTTCTTAGAAGAAGAAACAAAGATATTAAGAGAAATGGTAGATCAAATAGCTGCGACTGGAGCTAACGTTGTTATAACACAAAAAGGTATTGACGATGTTGCTCAACACTTCTTAGCAAAGAAAGGTATACTAGCAGCTAGGAGAGTAAAGAGGAGCGATATAGAAAAGATAGCTAAAGCAACTGGAGCAAAAATTGTAACGAGCATTAAAGATCTGAAACCAGAGAGCTTAGGTTATGCTGCATTAGTTGAAGAGAGGAAAGTAGGAAACGATAAAATGATATTCATAGAAGGCGCTAAGAATCCAAAGAGCGTCACAATATTATTAAGAGGAGCTAACGATATGCTATTAGACGAGGCAGAGAGGAACTTAAATGATGCATTGCATTCCCTTAGGAACATATTGAGGGAACCGAAGATAGTTGGGGGAGGAGGTGCTACTGAGACAGAAATAGCAATGGCTGTAAGGAGCTATGCAAGGACTATTGGAGGTAAAGAGCAGCTAGCTATTGAGGCATTTGCAGATGCATTGGAAGTCATACCCACAGTGCTTGCTGAAAGCAGCGGTATGGATCCATTAGATGCACTAATGGAGCTAAGGTCTCATCACGATAAGGGTCTAAGGTTAGCTGGTTTAAATGCAGTAGATGGAAAGGTCGTTGATGATGTAACCAAATATAATATATATGAGCCAATACTTGTTAAGAAGCAGGTAATAAAGAGCGCGTCGGAGGCTGCGATATCTTTAATGAAAATAGACGATTTAATTGCCGCTTCAGCACCCAAATCAGAATCCAAACCAGGTCAAGGAGGAGAAGGGCCTTCCGGAATGCCTTCCGGAATGCCTGGCGGCATGGGTATGTAATCTAATTAATTTTTTGATTCTCTTTTTTGAAGGAAACTTTTGTAAAAATTAATTATTTTTTAGGGTAATATATAATTGTTGGAAACAAGTTGGATTTAGAGGTTAGAATAAATAATGTCAATAGAGCTGCTGAACCCAATGCTTAAAGACGTTATAAGCAGCTTGGGTTATAAAAAGCTTTTGCCAATACAAGAAAAGGCTATACCAGTTATTTTGAGAGGTAACCATGCATTAATAATATCTCCAACCGGTTCCGGGAAGACTGAGGCAGCATTTCTACCTGTAGTTTCTTCTGTTTTAAACAAGAAAAGGGAAGAAGGAATAAAGGCAATATATATAACCCCTTTAAGGGCTTTAAATAGGGACATATCATATAGAATAGAAAAAATAGTTTCAGGAGTTGGTTTAACGGTATTTTTAAGGCATGGGGATACTACGCAGTCTCAAAGAAAAAGGTTTTTGGAAAATCCTCCAGATTTTATGGTAACTACTCCCGAGAGTTTAAACTTGCTTTTAACTATAAAAAATAAAAGGAGTATGTGGGAAAAAGTTTCTTATGTAATTGTTGATGAACTTCAAGAGTTATTAGATAATAAAAGGGGAGTTGAGCTTTCATTAATTTTGGAAAGACTTGATGAAATATCTAAAAATAGAATACAGAGGATAGGCCTATCTGCAACTCTATCTGAAAAGTCAAAAAAAGAGGCTGCAAATTTATTGGCTTACAACAGAAAAGTAGAAATTGTTGAGGATTATTCTACAAAGAAATATGAAATATCAATAAGAGTTAACGGTAATGAAGATCAATGGGATAACATAGTTAAAAGCATGGCAGAAATAATAAATAATAATAAAGGATCTGTCTTAGTTTTTACTAATACAAGGTCTGTTGCGGAAAAGCTTTCAACGGAGCTATCAAAAATCTTAGGAAATGTTGCAGTTCATCACGGAAGCCTTTCTAGGGATGTTAGGGAAAGAGCGGAAAAGATGTTTAGGGAAGGCGGAGTAAAGGCATTAGTTTCTACTGCATCAATGGAGTTAGGGATAGATATAGGTAAAATAGACACAGTTTTGCAATTTATGTCTCCCAGGCAAGTAATTGTTATGCTCCAAAGAACTGGTAGATCTGGTCATAGGATAGGGGACGTAAGCAGAGGAATTATAATTACTATTGATAATTTATTCGAAATACTTGAATCTGGAGTCATTTCTCTAAGGTCTGAAAAAGGAGAGCTTGAGGATTTAACTTTGCCAAAAAATTCTATGGATGCCTTAGCGCATCAGTTAGTAGCAATGCTTGTAGAAGGGAATTCTGATAACATAGACAAGTCTTTAAGCATAGTAAAAAGGGCATATCCTTTTTCGAAGATATCGTATGAAGAAATGAAAAGGGTTTTAGACCATTTAAATAATGTTAGAATAATTAAGTTCG
>Ga0080003_1000226_pt1 | contig 39689 bp, 40 predicted proteins | sample JossMetagenome_FD_69206 | JGI IMG/M metagenome (GOLD analysis project Ga0080003, IMG submission 69206) | Hot spring microbial communities from Joseph's Coat, Yellowstone National Park, USA - JC2_E (SPADES assembly) (version 2) | ecosystem: Environmental > Aquatic > Thermal springs > Hot (42-90C)... | reverse complement strand
CCATTTTCCCGCTTGAGGGCGGTTGGTCAGGCGGTGATTGAGACGTACGACCCAGGTATTGTGATTGAGAGTGGTAGGATATTGGCTAGGGAGCTCGTGGGTAATGAGCATGTGTTGATTGATAGTGATGTGTCCGTGTTTCCGGGTAATAGGGTTAGTAGGGATTCACGTAGGGTGATAGTAACGTTAAAGGGTGGTGGTAGGGTTCTGATCAATGATAAGGAGTATGTAATAACTGGTGATGCTGAAGTAATTGAGTTACCTGATACAGACAAGGTTGTTATTAGGAGGGTGATGCAATGAGCCTTGGTGTTATTGATGTCGGTACGACCAACGTGAAGTTAATCATCTACTCCAGCGAGTTGGAGCCGCAGTATCAGGAGGTCATTAATGTACCAACATTGTTCCCAAGGAGTTACTATGTTGAGCAGGACGCGAGCACATTGAGGGGTGCGTTTAGGCACTTAATAAACGTGGCTAGGGATAGGGGTGTTAAGTTCCTCGGTATTTCTACGTATAGGGCATCAACCATTGCTTGGGACAGGTCTGGGAATCCACTTACCAACATTGTTACGTGGCTTGATAGGAGGGGGCTTGAAATAATCAATAGGTTCCCATACAACCTACTGAGGAGGTTGCCGTTGATGAGTAGTGTGTTGATACCAACATCACCTGTTGTGCAGATACTGTGGTTGTTGAGGAATAGGCGTGATATCCTTGAGCGTGTGAGTAGGGGTGAGGCTTACATTGGGACGTTAAGTTCCTACCTAGCCTACCTAGTCAGTGGTAAGTACATAAATGACGCCACCAATGAGGCGTTGACAGGGCTTTGGCATCCAGGTAGGTTGGAGAGGATAGGGGTTGTTTATGATGTTTTGAAGATACCCAGGGAGGTGGGTCCTGAGGTTACCGACAATGTTTATGAGTATGGCGAAATAGATGGTGTTAGGGTAGGCGTCTTAATTGCCGATCAACAGGCGGCTATGATAGGTGAGGGTTGCCTAACCTCTGGTTGTGGGAAGGTAACTAATGGAACAGGTTCTTTCGTCGATGTTTCAATTGATAAGTTTAGGCTTGCTGGTGATGGTTTATTACCACTACTCGTGCTCAAGATTGGCAACAGACTATTCTATGGTGTTGAGGGCTTCTTACCTGCCACCGGCTCCGTCATTGATTGGTTAATAAGGCTGGGTCTTTTAAGCACACCACAGGAGCTGGATAGGTTAATGGGGATTAGAATCGGGGATTTAGTGGTAATTCCGGCATTGGCAGGTGTTAATGTTCCTCAAAGACCCTGCGCTAGGGGCTTCATTGATGGTCTCACCCTGGATACGAATAGGGAGGTTTTTGTGAGGGCTGTGGTTGAGGGTATTGTTCAATTAGTCGCCTTAATATTCGATAAAATAAGGGGCATTGCTAATGTTGGGTTTGTTAGGGTCGATGGTGGGCTCTCTAGGAGCAATCTCTTTCTTAAATTACTCGCCACGGCACTGGGTGTTAGGGTTGAGAGGCAGTTCGATGTTGAAGCTACCGCTAGAGGTGTTGCCGCATTGCTTAAGGTGTTTACTGGCGAGTTAAACCTTAGGGACTTAATTGATGGTGTGCATGTTAAGGTGGAGACTGTGGCTGAACCAAACGAGGAGAAATTGTCATTAAGTAGATCGGTGGTTAGGAGGATTGTTGAGGGGATGAGATGCAGGACATAATCAATAAACTAATCAATGCGCTAGGTCCCAATAAGGTACTCACTGATGATGAGAACTTAAGCAGGTACGCGAGGGATTTTTGGCCGTTGTTGATGATGAGGGAGCAGGTTCTTCATGAGAAAATACCCAAGCCCTTAGCCGTTGTGGTTCCAGGTAGTGTTAACGATATATCATTAACACTAAGGATAATGAATGAGTATGGCGGGGGAATACCGATTGTTGTTTATGGCGGTGGTTCAAGCGTTACTGGAGCCTCGATGGGCAGTGGCTCAATAATAATCGACATTACGCGATTAAATAAGGTACTAAATATTGATACTTATGACTTGACAATAACCGTTGAGGCAGGTGCTAAGTTAAGGGATGTCGAGGCGGAACTCAATAGTATGGGTTTTAGCCTTAGGCATATTCCTCAGTCATTCAATTACGCAACAATAGGCGGATTAATAGCAACAATGAGCTCAGGCCAGTACAGCACTTTATATGGCAATGTTGAGGATGCCATATTAAATCTGGAGGTGGTGCTACCCACGGGCGAGGTGATTTGGCTTAGGAGAAACACTGTTCCGCGGGCATCAACAGGGCCATCACTTAAGTACTTATTCGTTGGTTCCGAGGGTATGCTTGGTATTATTACAAAGGCTGTTCTGAGGATTGTTCCATTACCGAAATCCACAAGGTATGGTTCATTCACCTTTAACGCACTCAATGATGGTATTAAGGTGCTTAGGGAATTGATGACTAGGAGATTAGTACCTGCCGTGGCGAGGCTTTATGATGAGTATGAATCAAGCATAAGGTTTGGTATTGCCAAGCCAACATTAATTATTAGTTTTGAGGGCTATTACGACAACATTATTGACGCAATGTGGAATGAGGCTAGGAGAGTTATTGAGGATTATGGTGGTGAATATGCCGGCGAGGATTACTTCGAGAATTGGTTAAGTAGTAGGTTTAATGTTGAGGAGGAAATTGATAGGGTTAAGAAATTGGGGCTTTGGTTCGATACGATAGAGGTTGCAGGCACTTGGTCTAGGCTACCGCAAATATATGCTGGGTTTAGGGATGTTGTAATGAGGGTTGATGGAGTTGTTGCCATTATGGCCCACATATCCCACCTATACCTAAATGGTGCGTGCATATACTTCACAGTATTATTTAAACCAATCATAGAAACGTATTGGAAGCTCTGGGATGCAGCCATGAATGCGGTCCTAGTTAATGGCGGATCGATAAGTCATCACCACGGTATTGGTATGCTAAGATCGAAATGGGTAGGCAAGGAGCTTGGTGATGCCGTGAAGATCGTGAAACTAATAAAGAATGCCCTGGATCCAAAGAGTGTCATGAATACGAAGAGCGGCATGTTCTTTCCCGATAATTTATAATAATAATGGGTATCGCTAATTTGAAATTCATTCACTTAACTTAAACATCAACCTCTAGGAAGCCGTCCTGTGTAACCCTAACCTTGTATGTTGGCAATGGAGCCTTAACATCGGCATATTCGCACTTAACCTCAGGCCTTACCTGTGGTTTCTCTATCATCTCGCCTGTCCTTACGTCATACTTAGCACCATGTGCTGGGCAGGTTGCGACGTAACCATTTACGTCCGTGAGTAGGGCACAACCCATGTGTGCGCAGATGGCGAGCATTCCGTAGTACTCATCACCATGCTTGACTATGAGTATTGGTTTGTTGTCGACCCAGGTTATCACGGAGTTCCTCCTTTCAAAGACCTTAACAAGTATGGTTACTTTCTTCCACATACGGCGTTGTCGAATGTAATTTACATATAAGCTTTATTGCATTTATGATAATTCACTGATGGGTCGGTTGGTGTTCATCCTTTCCCGCCCATCCCTCATCATTGCTCAGGACCAACGCGCCTAATCACCACCATTTCAAATACACACATGTTTATAAGCCCTGCCACTAAACCTCTAACGAACTGTGGTATGGGCTGGGTTGACCTGCTGAGTGGGTTGGTTAGGGAGGGGTTATCCTCAAACCACAGGTCATTAATAGTACTAGTAGGCACAAATGATGAGAAATTAGCCAAGTACGCAGCGGATGCCTTAAGCACATTCTCATCGCTCATTAAAGACGCCCATGGGTTGTACATGTACCAGCCCGAGTACTCAGATGCCCAGAGGAGGATGGGCAAGTTCAGGGAGTTCATTGGTAATACATCGGTAAGCATTGATTATAGGCCGTATAAGGACACGGATAAGTTGCTCGGCGTCACTGTCGATTTTGCCGTGCTCGATTTAATGAATGATTTGAAGCCAAACGATGTTGGTAGGTTGGGTGGTATTGTTAGGGGTGGTGGTATATACATACTCATGATACCACCACTTGAGGAGTGGATGAAGAGACTTACAAAGTTTCAACAGACCCTCCTCGTTCCACAATACGGTCCAGAACATGTTAGGCACTTCCTGAAGGTTAGGTTTTGGAATAAGGTAATTGGCATGGATAAGGCATTGATTATAGACGTTGATAGGGACGATATAGCCAAAGAGCCAAAGCTTGGTAATTCGGAGACTTGGAAGCCAAGGCCGATAACAATACCTGACAAGACCAGGTTCCCGAGACCCATATACGAGCTAGCTAAGACGCAGGACCAGGTTGAGGCCTTAAAGGCTATGGAAGCTTTAATGGATAGACCACCGAGGGGTAGGAGACTTAATGTTGTGCTTATAGCCGATAGGGGTAGGGGTAAGTCGGCAATCATAGGCCTAGCCCTGGCTGCCTTGGCCCATAGGTTGAGGAGGATTAAGGGTAGGGCTAGGTTTGCGGTTACGGCGATGAACCCAAGCAACGTGTCGACATTAATGGAGTTCCTCATCAGGGGGCTTAAGGCCTTGAATTATGATGTTGATGTTGAGCGTTGGGGCAATGATGTTGTTTCGGTTAGGGTTGGTGTTTCAATATTTGTCGATTACATTAGGCCTTATGACATGCTCAGTGAGGAGGGTAGGGATGTGGTTGTGGTTGATGAGGCTGCCATGATACCACTACCAGTGCTCTATGGAATTCACGAGAGGTTTAGCAGGGTTGTCTACGCATCCACAATACACGGCTACGAAGGCGCAGGTAGGGGTTTCAGCCTTAGATTCCTTAAGTACCTACACGAGGACAAGAGCACTAAGGTCATTGAGTACGAGCTTAAGGAACCAATTAGGTATGCGCCCAATGACCCGGTTGAGGAGTGGTTATTCGACACCTTACTCCTCGATGCAGAACCGGCTAAGTTGGTGGAGGAGGATTACGAACTCGTCAACAAGCGCGACTTGAAATACATAGTCCCAGACCTCGAGGATTTCTTCCTGGGCAATGAGGAAAGGCTTAGGCAATTCTTCGGTATATACGTCCAAGCCCATTATAGGAATGAACCGGATGACTTGGGTATGATGATGGATGCACCACACCACTTCGTGAGGGCCTTGGCCCTTGGTAATGGCAAGGTAGTTGTTTCTGTGGAGCTGGCTGAGGAAGGTGGTATAAGTGATGAGCTTATTGACTTGGTCGTTAGGGGCCTCAAGTTGCCTGGTAACATAATCCCTGATAGGTTAATTAAGTATTGGGGGCTCTCGGAATTCGCGAAGTTGAGGGGTTGGAGGATAATAAGGATTGCAACGCACCCGGAGCTTCAGGATAGGGGTCTCGGTACTGAGATGCTTAGGCATATTGAGGAGGAGGCTAGGGAGAAGGGTCTTGATTGGGTTGGGGTTGGCTTCGGCGTCAATGCCAAACTACTCAATTTCTGGATTAAGAATGGCTACATGCCAGTCCACATAAGCCCCGAGAGAAACCCAATAAGTGGTGAATACAGTGTACTACTTGTTAAACCGATAAATGAGAAGTCAAGGGATGTGGTGGTTTATGCAAACAAGGAGTTTAGGCTTAGGCTCCTCAATTCACTACAAGGTCCGTTCCACGACCTAGAGCCTGACGTTACCAGTATGCTGTTGACCGACTGGGGTGAGGCACTGGATGGTGAGTATAGCGCCAGGTTAACCGAGGCCCAGGTTAGGCGTTTAATTGCCTATGCCTGGGGCCCGATGACTTATGAGAACACAGCCGATGCAATAACAGAGTTGGTCAAAACGTACTACCTAAGGCTGGGTGTTGATGATATACGATTACCACCACCCTACGAAGCAGCATTAATATGCAAGGTCTTACAGGCCAGACCATGGAGAGAGGCTGCGAGGGTCCTTAATATCAGGAAGTCAACATTGATGCTTTTACTCAGGGAGATAGTTAAGATTCTAATTCAATATTATGTAAAGTACACCGAAATACCTGAGTTCATGGTTAGCGTTACTAAATCCCAAAAGAAGGGTGGAAACAGGTGAGGTTTAGCTTATAAAATGGCTTTTCATTTATAAACCCATGGTTAGAAATGGTAAGAGGAGGATTGTGATTGAAGTCGATGAGCAACAATATGAGGCACTCAAGAGGCTTAAGGCTATGTATGGCTCAAGAAGTTGGGCTGATTTACTATTAAGATGTCTAGATAATGTGGCCTTAATTAGTACGATCATGGAGATACGCAACGATATTAAGGATTTGAACAAAGCAGTTGAGGAAACCCTGAGATTAATTAGAGAGGGGGAATAATTTAACGAAGATCTACAACTCCTCACCTAATTTTTATTTCTAATGCGCATTCACTTATTAATTAGATTTAGATCGTAATCTTAACAGTAATTTCGCAAGTAAAGAATAAATATAACCCAATTTAATGAGGATCTGAATGTTAGTGATTCTATTCAAATCGATAGAGGATGCCATTGATCAATTAGGCATCATTAGGGAACAATTAATTGAGTTAAAGAATAACTATAGCGAATTGATGAATAAATTAAAGGGCAACGCGAATATTGAGGGTAAATTGGCAAAGCTAGGCTTTCAACCAAGGCATCGCGTGATAACGATTCAAGCGATACCGCACACCATAAATATCCACATGTCCCCCCACTCAACCTGGCTGCTGAATAAGCTAGGCTCTGTAAGTGAGAGGATTGATTACGTGATTGGTGAGATTGATAAGGTTAGGAATTATTTAAATGGCGTTAAGGGTAATTCATCAGTAATAGTTATTATTGATTACACGAATAAGAAGACGCGATTGGTGTTCACACCATGAGCTCCAGCGTGGATGTAAACATAAGCATTGATGAGCTATATAGGAGGGTTTTAGAGAATAAGAGGAGACTTATTGGTTATGTTGAAAATCTACTTGCGGTGTACAATAAGGTAAATAGCGCAGATAATTTACCAGAGAATAGTGAGAGGGTTGTTATCGATATACCGAACTCCTTCCCAATAATTCTGTATAAGTCACCATCAAGGAGGGCTTACCAAGAATTATTTTCTAAGGCATTGCTCTTCCTTAAGCTTGAATACGCGATTTACGAGACACTTGAGAGTAGATTAGGTAAACTTAAGGGGTATGACCTCAAGGCTATGGTTAGGTACTTCAACGATATTCCGACCACGATAGTCATAATGCTTTCTAACGAATAATTCAACTCCTAATTTTTCACAGGAATCCAGCAATCGTTTATTAAGAACTGAAAAGCATATATAACAGTAAATACAATAGTAAATGCGACAGTGGTGAACCTTGATAGCGCTAACAAATAACAGACTAAGGGATGTCGTCCTAGAGCTTGGTAATGAGATTAATGATACGCTTCAACTTATTAACGATATTCACGCGTACAATCCAGACAATGACCTAATGAATAGGTTACTTAAGGAATTGAGAAACAAATCAACAGCCTCACTAACTAAGGGTAATCCCCAAATTACAACTAAGGCTGGAGGTCTCGAGATTATTTACGCACTAACAGCCAATGGTTATAGGGATGTAATGAAGGAAGCCATTAATTACTACACTAATGCATTGATGGCGATAAAGCAGGTTATGGAAATTATGGCAAAGCTTGGTGTGGATAATAATTACGTGGTGTTTATGGATGATTCAACAGTAGATGTTGTCGTTGGTTACTCAATGCAGGATTTACCAAGAAGCCCATTACTCCAAATACCGGACCTTAAGGAAAAAGTTGCAATAGAGAGTTTGTTGGGCAGTATTACTGGGTTAAGGGCTGATGAAATTGCCGGCCTAATTAACGCAATTGATAATGCAATTTTAACGATTAACAACAACTCATTGCATGTAGAATCAGCGATTAAATTAGACAGCATTGAGTACCCAAGCCCATTTAAGGAATTCGAGAGTAGGCTTGGTGGTGGATCATGATTGTTGAAATTAAAACCTTTAAATCGATAAATGACTTAATAAAATTCCTAAAGAATGAGCTAAGTAATGAGTATAGGTTCATGTACATGCTTAAACAGAATTGGCAAGAGGTATTTGGAATAGAGAACAATAATGTATCTCTGGCTAGCGAGATCTCTGAAAGGATAAAATTCCTTAGTGATGGTTCCGAAACCTTCTCCCTAAGCATTGTCTATAAGGCGGGTACGAACACAAGGAGTGATTTCGTAAATGATGTTGCTGGTTACGTACAGAGGAAATCAGCCATAATAAAGGCTGTGATAGATAGGCTGGAGTCGTTTGATGATAATATGAAGAATAAGCCTGTCACGGTATTACTTATTGATTCAGTACCTATGATGATGATTATTCAATCCTAGGTTTCTTTATGAATTATTACAAACTTCCTTGGAATCCCATCTACGTAAATTATCAACACGGGCGAATCAACCATATATTGAGATATTTGATCCTTATCATGAACCAATCTCTCAACAATATTGTTAAACCTATCAACATAATCGCCTACTAACTGGGCGCTTGTCAATAGATCCTGCGCTACATCCTCAGGGTTTACATAAACCACAAGACTATCCTCGGCAATCTTGGATTTACCCTTCTTAAATGATGACTCCTCCCTTACGGTAAAGCCTAGATTTAGCGCCATCTTCTCATAATCCTTAAGCCTAGATAGAAACATGGCCTCCTTTTTCATGAGATCAGCACTATCCTTGATACTCAGGAAATTCCTCGAAATACCAAGTATTGCGTCTGTCCAACCGTCGTAATACTCCCCCCAAATCCCAAAGACCTTGTTTGTGGTGGCGCTTAGTTTGAGGGTCCCTATGGTTTCATTAATTATGTTATCGAGATGTTCAGGCTTTATTTCAGGTTTCTTTGCGGCCTTGGGCTTGGGTTTACTTACCCTCCTTTTCTTAACCGTAGTTAAATTACGCCTTAACCCTAAGAGCGAGCCTATGTCTATATTCATGTATTTGTTGGCGAATAATGATATACCGTAACCCAGGGCAAAACCGATTACTGGTAGTATTATATAGCGTACGTTTAGGTATTGATTAACGGTTATGTTGGATATCATGTATGGGATTAACATGAGTATTGTGTATATACCCAATAGGGGAATTATCACGGTTAACGGAGGCCTAAGCAACCCGAGCACCAACATGCCTATCATTATCGCGATTATGAGGATGGGTATTGGTAATAGCATGAATCATCACCCTAGCATTAATGGTTGCGACAACAAAACCCTCTGTGGAACACCATCAATAAGTTCGAGCAGTACCAAGCCCGTGTAATTATCCTCACCAAGCCTGCTCTGCAGTTCTTCAAGTAATGCATTTATCATATCAATCCTGGAGTTGATCTCCGTTAGTACGTACTTGAACTCCGTTATCCTATCCCTACTGACAATTAAATCGCCATTCTTAATCTCCACAATATCCACGAGCACCCCAGCCTCCAATCCCTTCTCAAGTTGCTTCTTTGCTATGCTTAACTTATCCAACTCCTCTCTCAAGTACTTAACTAATGAGTTAGTATCCCTAAACCTGAGTAGTAGTCTCAATTTCGCCCACCTTACCCATTACCTGACCTAACACCTTATCAGGGTTTGTATAGTAGGTTTGTACGTACGTGGAGACATCCTCAAAATTAAATATTCCATTCTCAACCATCCAACTAACGATCTTAGACCTAGTGCCTATCTCCATTAAAACCTCATCGACATCCTTACCCGTCATATCGCTTATCTGCCTAACTAATACGCTGTTACTCACGTAGGATTCATGCGTATCATTCCTCGGGTTCCACTTAAATACGGTATTGAACCTTATCTTATCACCGTCCATGTAGACCTCGCCTATCTCCGTAACCCTCCTAGTCAACCTGCCACCGATCTTAACCCTCTTGACCATGACGAATATGTTCATGGCGGGTATGTAGGCTGGTGGTATATTCATTGGCGGGCTCATTAACCTATTAACGGCAGCCTCAAAGGACTCCGCGTGCATTGTCGATATACCGCTGTGTCCCGTATTCACTGCCTGGAACAGGACATACGCCTCCTCACCCCTAATCTCACCAACAATTAGGTAATCAGGTCTCATCCTCAGGGTGGCCTTAACTAAATCGAAGAGTGTTATTTCGTTTATCTTCTCAGAACCATAACTCTGCCTAGTAACCAACCTAACCCAGTTCTTATGGGGTAGGTTTATCTCGGGCACCTCCTCAACCGTTATTATCTTCATGTGGGGCCTTATGAATGTCGCCATGGCATTCAGAAAGCTCGTCTTACCTGCGCCGGTGACACCGAGGACTAGGAATGACCTGCCATTATCGAGCATCGTCCAGAAGTAACCGGCGATTTCAGCACTTATGTTACCGAACTTAACCAGTTCGGCGAAGGTTAATGGATTCTTCCTAAACCTCCTTATTGTGAACGTGGAACCACCAGGCGAGACCTCCCTCCTATATGTAACTGCTATCCTTGAACCATCGGGTAGTTGGGCATCGACTATCGGTGTGGCGACTGAAACATGCCTACCTGACATGTGAATGAGCTTTACAACTAAGTCATCCAATCCCTTGTCGGTCATGGGCACGATGTTTGTGGGTATCGACTCATACCTCCTATGGAATACGTAGACGGGCCTACCTACGCCGTCACATGATATATCCTCTATGTTTTCATCCCTCATTAATGCATCTATTGGTCCATAACCAAGCAAATCCCTGTCCATGTAATAAAGGAATTTTGCGAATGAGGATGACGACACATTCCTAAATAACTTCCTATACCTACCAACAATCCTCTTAAGCTCATTTAGTAGGTAGTTCTTGACATCACCAACCTTACTAAGCTCCTCTGGTGGTGGTAGCTCGAGCATCACTATTCTCCTTAACTCCTCATAGACCTGCCGCTCTACGGAATCGAGTTCTATCTCCTCAAGGACATACATTATATCGCCCGTACTTTCGTCTTGAACTATCGAGGCGTAGGCGAACGGCTCATACAATGGGTATCTCTCCAGCTCCTTTAACTGCCCAACAACCTTAACTAATTGAAAGTCTAGGCTCATCTCAATTACACTAAAAATGCGCTCCCTAAAATACTTTCTGTTTCATAATTTCAGTAACTAATAACGAACAAAAACCTTTATATAAAAGTTCATCTTACACCTAGTGATGACTACAAACAAGCAAATATTATTAATAGTACTATTCCTAGCGACAATATTTATATTATCCACATTAAATATTTATGCAGGCAAAATATATGGTCCAGCTCCTACACCGGTAATCTACAGAACCTATACAATAAGCATGAACCTGACAGACTCAAGACCAACAACGGCATCCCTAACAGGCATAGCCAGTACATACCCACTGCTCTATCGTGAGGATACCCTGGCAGTCAACACAACACCTGTGTGGTTCGCCACCACTGGTCAGGAATTCACGATATACATAACCAATGCAACCCCAGTTAGTGCTAATCAGTCCATAATTCTCAAAGCCACGTCCACAGCCAACGATACAGGCGGCATAACCTGGCAACTGGAGGTACCACTCTACCTAGTATTCCCACAACAAATCTATGCCCAGTGGTACGTGGTGATTACCGAAAACCTCGGTGGTAATAGTTACGTAGTGTTCGCATTCAGGACTGGGTTGGAGGGCTTGACCGATTTATTAAATAATTTAACGGAGATTGGGGGTTACCTAATGGCAGTAAATGGCGAACCCTACTACCTATGGAATTACTACTATGGTTATAACCCAACCACGGGAACAAGGTCGACATACTATGAGGTTGGTCTACCAGGCATAAGCATCTACTACACCTGGGTTGGGCAGGGTATAAACGCAACATCCTGGCCAAGCCAGGGATTCTCCGAAGTACTTGAGGTGCTTAAGTACGGATTCTCTGAGTACGCAAACTCGACATTAATTAATGAACTTGAGTTAGTACCCAACGAGACGGTTGGTGAGATCACCAATTATGGCTATACCGTATACCAAAGACCCAGGTTGGTACCCTTTGGCCCATTGGCTTACACGTCACCCATACTCCTGCTACCCAATGGCACGATCATCAACCCCACATGCCTTCCTGGCACCTATTACATACTCACCGTGTATTACGTAACACAAAGTGGCTATGAAATACCCATCTATGAAACCAAGAATTACCCACTAGGGCTTTACCTACTCAACGGCTCACTCCTATTTGGCGGCTACCTACAGGCCTACGACTTCTACAATATGACCACAATACCAATAACACCGGTGCAATACCTAGCACCAACTTACAAATCAGAGGCCATGGAGTATACACAATGTGCACTAACCGTTTTCACCAACGCGTCCATAGACGGTGATGGATCTATAATGAAGGACGCTTTCAATGGGTCCTCAGTAATTCCTACGCCCAATAATTTACCAAAGTCCGGTGGTACGCTGACTGGAGATTATAGCCAGGTGAACGCGGAAGTACTGACAGAAGTACTAACACATGAAATAGCAATGTATATGAAATATTGCCTATCAACGGCATTATACAGACTTAGGTAAATTGTACATAATCCTCGCTGATAGCTGGCCTCCTCCCTGCCTTGAAAGGGTGTGGGAGGTTTCCTCGCCGCCACCTTCATTGGCTCCTCTGGCTGGGTTCATGGGTTTGCCCCGGGCCGGCATTGCGGGGCTTTGTTCGCTGGCCTTGAATTCCTTGAGTGTGGTGTGTAGGATTTTTACCATAAAGTATGGTATTATTGGGTTTGAATTATCCTCGTGCTCTCTCCAGCCCATCTTTTTCCTTAAGTCCCACCATACGCCTTTTGTCCATGCCTCTGGTGTTAGCTTCCAAGCCATATTCATGGCTGAAGCATGGTCTCTATCTACATAGTGTCCGAGTGGGCATTGCAACGTGTGCCAGTCGTTGGTTTCCTCAAGCTTAACAAAGTGTATTGGGCATACCCTACTATTGCGGTATGATGAGACACGAAATATCTTGGATCCACGCTCCAAAGCCTTATCCTCAACGGCTTCCTCCACAGCCTTAAATGGTGTTTGCTTAATCCTATGCCTTAGCCTTCTACTCTCAAGATCACTAATCATCTCATCCTGAGGTCTTTCACCGAGCTCTTCTGTTACGATGATTGCTGGTGTTTTTGTTAGTTCGTTGGCGATTTGCCTGACACGACCAACCTTCCTAACCCCCTCCCTTAGGTGTTTAACGCGCTTCCTAAACTCCCTTGTGTCCGTGACATTCGAGTATTTGCCACCCGGCAATGCAAATTTAGGCTTGAGTTTCTCGATTATTTTGTTTCGAATCGCCTTATACCTCTTAGCCAGTTTGCCGAAGTCTGTCCTAATCATGTAGAGTTGTGGCGTTGCGTACTGCCTATTCCAACTTGCAATCTTATCGATTGTCGCAACTATATCAATCCTACCAACAGCAACAGTGTTCTCATTGATGTCGAATGCAACAATTGATTGTGGTTCTTCCTTCCTGGGCTTCAGCTTGAAGATGAATATGGCGTACCATTTGTTAGTCCTACGCTTAATAATCAACGTAGACGTTAATTCCGCCTCTCCTCTCAATACCTTCCACCAGTATTGCCAAAACCTCCTGTGTGGTCTAAGCCAAACCTTGAATCTCCTGCTGCCTCTACCCCTCCTACCGGTGCTGATGGGTGATATGGCAATCCTAACCGGCGCTACTGATCTAACGAACTCCTCATAATTCCAAGCCGTTACGACAAATCTAATAGATACGTTTTTAATCTCAGGGTAGGGCTTGTTCACCAAGCCCTTCCTCCTCCTCTCCATGAATGACTTGGCGACTTGCACCGCTTGCCTAATCGCCTGAATGATTACTTGTGAGTTAAGGCTTGGTGCACCAGCCTATACTTGCTGTAGAACAACCTATGAAGCTGTGTTGCACTCGTAACATTGTTCTCAACGGCGTACTCAACAACCTCACGAACAATACCAAGATACACAGACTCAACGGAGCAAAGCAACATATTGAGCTCCTTAGCGGCCTCCAACTCAACAGCCACGGCCCTACGCAACATCCACAACAAAACCAACAACCAGACTTAAAAACCACCCACGACAAGAAGGGACGAGGCTTGTTCCGTTGTCAAAATTAAATAAAACCATATCATGATCAAGACCTAATCCATAACCCTCACGGCCTTCTTCCCAACCATTAATTCAAACCTTTCAAGTGCCTTCAGTAATAAGGTCCATACGTCAATCCTAGCCCTAACACTTAATGCGGCCGCTGTGGCATGGCCACCGCCCTCACCGTTGAAGTACTGCGCCAATTCACTAAATAAGTCCGCCAGCGACAGCATGTCCTGAAGTCTCTTACTCGATCTACCAACCATCCTGACCTCCTCATCGTGCTCTGAAGCCACGAGGGCTAGGTCGCAACCAGCCCTAAGCATTGTATCTGCGAGGGATGACTCGTAGGCATTGACGTTGCTTAGGCATACTAATAATTCATCGACCCTATACACCCTCATCCTTAACAAACCCTTAACCCTAGCCATTCTCTCGGAGAACGTAACCTCCGTAATCATGGAACTCACCAGTTCCTGGTAGTTAATCCTAGAGATCCTGAGAAGCCAGGCCAGTGCCTCGAAGGTTAAATCCCTAGCCCTACTAAGCCTACCACTATCGCTGAGTATACCGCCAATTAATAGTTTGGCTGTTTCCGCACCTGGCTCAATACCCACCTCCTTAAATAGCAATGCGGCAATTTCAGAACAGCTTGTGGCCGATGGGTCTATCATGGCCAGGTCTGGCTTCATGTTGTGGATTTCGTGATGATCAATTATCACCAACCGCTTACCCCTCACGAAATCCCTCAACTCATTTACCTGGGATAACGTGCTCACATCAACGAGCACTGCGATCGCACTCTCTGGATCGCATGACTCATTCTCTAGGTATTTGATGGAGTTCCTAGCTAAGAACGACTTAACGGGTTGGGAAACACCCTCGGGTGTGACTAGGGTTACTGAAAGCCCTAGTCTCTCGAGTAATTCCTTAATGGCGACACCGCAGGCGTAGGCATCTAGGTCGGCACTCCTATGTGTTATCACGCAAACTCTTTGCGTACTCCCTAGCAATCCTCTCAATTTCTCCAGGCCCTCTACCGTACAACTCACCCCTCTTGAACATGCCCATTAGGTAATCCGCTATTTTAAACCCGAACTCCACAGCCTCATTAATCACATTATCAAGCCCACTAAATAATGGGCTTGCTGATGCATCGATGCTAATCTCGATTATGTAGTTTGTGGGGTCTGCAAGACTTACGTTTATCACTATATCCTCAAGGAGCCTCTCCGGCAATCTATGCCTTAAGTACTCATATACCTGCTCCGCAATGGCATTTATAATCTCACTAAGTAACTCATTTAGTTCTCCATCACTTATTACCCATCACCTAACCACCGCCCTTCACAGCCCCGGTGCCGCCCTGCAACTTAGCCAAAGCCTCATTAATCTGGTTCCTCAGGTCCTCGATCTGCTTCATCAGCATGCTCTCCTGCCTCGACAAGGTCTTTATGTGAAGCTCAAGGAGTTCCCTTCTATCCTTAAGCTCCTGCAATGCCTGATCCTTCGTTACCAAGACTAGGAAGGATCCAACTATCTTGTACACCTTACCGTCAGTAGGCACCTTCTCAATCTCGGAAATAGCCCTCTCAACCTCCTTTAACTCGCTCTCGAACTGCTGCTTCCTAACCCTAACGCTATTCAATTGGTCCTGTAACGCCTGAAGCTTCTCCAGGTCTGACTGTAATGAGGGTGGTAACGAACTCATCAATACACCAACAATTAAAGCCTTAATAAGCATTAATCCTCTATGGCAAAGGCAGTAAATCCATTAATCAACCTCGCCTAACCCGGCTGCCTTAAATATTAGATAAAGGGATTTGGTGATACCATTAATCAAACTTCTGAGGCTCGTTATATCCCTCGCGCATGCTGTTATCACAACCGCATCACCAACAACATCCACGGAGACAAAACCTCTGCTAAATCTCATCTCCCTCTCAAGGGTCTTGAACGACTTAATGATGAGATCCTTATCAAAACCTTCCACGGTAAACACTGCCTTAAATCGGCACTCATCCAACCCTCATCACCCTAGGCTTTGCATAGGCAACATCGCTTATTTTCATGAATGGACCATAGGGACCAAGATCCCTGCCATTTAGTATCTGTAGTTCGTAGGAGTCCCCGGTCTTACGTATTACGAACAATGTATCGTACATGCCCCTGACACTATCGAAGTCCTGAACCCTAAGGCCAGGTATGCCCAACTGCTCACTAAGTACATCAGCCACATCGAAGTACTCACCCAGTGAGATTACAATGGCACTACGGGATTTACCAACCTGCCTAACCCTAACCTGCATATCGATCAACAACTTAACACCAAGTATCCTCACCACATATGGCAAGAACTCGATGAAGCCCTCCCCAACCTTGATAAAACGCATTATGTGCGGGTTACCACCCCTAGAACCGAAGTAAATGATCCTAGTTGCACCCATACTCAACACCTTACCTGCAAGATCAGTTATTGATAATCTACCCCTATTCACCTTAACGGCATTTGGTATAGCAGGTTCAAGCTCATTGAGGAACTGCCTCATCCTTATTCCACTATTACGTGATGATGTTAGCACAATAAGGCCCATAATGAATTACATATTTACCTAAGCACTAGTTTTTACTCCCTGCTTAGCCGCTGCCTCCGTGGCGATAGTCTTACCCATTATAGTCTGTGGCATCCAGGCGCCACCAGCGAAGGTGTAGCCACACCTTGGGCATCTCCATATACCAAAGGCTATCCTCTCCATCCTAACCAGGGACTTGCACCTTGGGCATCTGTGCCTACCCCTCTGCTTAACCTCTATCTGAAGCACCTTCCTCCTCACACCCATGCCGTACCTAGCGCCAAAGCGTCCTGTTGGTCCCACAATCTTTGTGTGGCTGAATGGCACAATAATCGCCATGGCTTAAGCAGTTAAAAAGTGTTTCTCCCTTTGATTATATTATCACGCCGCCCTGCCCCTTGGGGACGCTTGGTAATGGTTGTAACTCAATGTCTGAGTTCATGAAAACCCTGAAAACAAGCAATAACTTCTCCCTATCCCTACCCATCTCATCCCTATTCTTGTACATTTTTAAAACGGTACCACCTGAGTCAAGGACGACCCCTATGAAACTTATACCACTCACCTTACTCACCAGGTCCTTCGATGTCCTAACCCTAATCAACGGCATCAGTGGTGAGTAGTGTATGGATAACTCCGCGTCATTACCCACAACCCTAATGAACACGGGTATCTCTGGTTTAACGCTTTGGGCTAGGGCTGGTGGTATTGATGCCATTAGGCCTATGAGGTTGTTCAGCATTAGCCTTAGGTAGTCCAGGGCATCGTCAACATTGGGTATTGAGAGCCTTATTTCTGAAACAAGCCCGAACCTAATGATTTCTGAGAGCATCGAAACAATTACTGACTGGTATTAATTAGCATTTCCGCTGTTTAGTGCCATAATGGGTAACTAAAAATTTAATAAGGTGATTGCTTTATAAACCAGAGCTCGTCTATGCATAGACTTAACGTCACCATAGAGTTCAAGAACGGTAATGAGAGGGATATTGAGATCGCCGTCAGCGACCTAGTGATATTCGTTTGGTCCGGCAGAACCACAGACGTGATTAAGAAGGAGGTGGAGGAATTAAGTAGGATAGGCATTAGCGGTCCTAAGAACGTGCCGGAGATCTACGTCTTACAGCCCTACCTAGTCACGACAAGCAACTACATTAGGAGGGTGAGTGACTTACATAGTGGTGAGGTTGAGTACGTATTGCTAATTAAGAATGAGGATGAGGTATACGTAACGGTTGGTAGTGATCATACAGATAGGGAGGCAGAACGGTGTAGCTTATTGGCGGGCAAGCACATGTACCCTAAGATAGTCGCCAGGAGGGCATGGGCCCTTAGGGAAATTGAGGATCATTGGGATGAGTTAATACTGAGGAGCTGGATACTTGAGAATGACACGAAGGTGCTTTATCAAGAAGGAACTACAAAGTTTCTACTAACTCCCGACAAACTCATCGACTTAATACGCGAGGTCGTACCTGACCTAAAGAATGTTGTTGTGTTCTCAGGCACAATACCAACAATAAAGGGTCAGATAAAGCCCACAGGATACTTCGAAATGGAATTGCATGACCCAGTCTTAAATAGATCAATAGAGCATTACTACTGGATTGAGTAACCGTGACCTGGTGACGAGGCTTGCAAGGGCTGATCACTGATGAGCTGGGCTAAGCTGACGTTCCGTTTTCACTCATTTCCATTTCTCTAATATCATTCCATCCATCAACGAACTCTTCATATAATTGCCTTATATGTCCACCCTTCAGGGCGGGGAGGGTTGTGTTGAAGTTGGATCGTTGTTTTTATTTCAATCTTTCATAATTAGCACTTATTGGTAATTCTATGGTTGATATTAAACTGGTGTTATCGCACCCACTGAAGATGTTCTTATCAATCTCCTTGACTAACTCGCTTAAATCGTTAAATTCATAAACGAAGATTGTAACGGTGTAATTATTAGCCGTTACTGAATTCAACTCCCTAATGTACCTATTGAAGTCTAAATCCTTGCATTTATAAACTAGGACCCTCAGGGCACCGCCAAAGCCAGCCCTCTTAATCACCGTATTAAGCACACTCTTAAACCTATCAAGTGAGTCATTACACACGTCCGTAACTAACGTAATGCAATTCTTCCGAGCCCTCTTCACGAATGCCATAAAGTACCTGGTGTTAATTAATATTTCCGTTTGTCTCTATCTAGCAGTTTCGTTTGGTAAACTAAGCATTAACTCGAACTCATTATATAACTTCCTAAACACGCCGGTGTTAGGTGTTTCATAACAGTTAAGGACTACCCATGCGTTAACCAAAGCCCTATACTCGAAACTTGTCCTTACATCTTCGAAGAACCCATCGATCAAGGGGAACCCAGTCTCCCTAAGGAACCTGTACAACCTGATTAAATCCTCATTCGTAGCCTCCTTACCACCAAACCTAATCTCCCTGCCACTAACGTGCCTCTCACCACCGCCGGGCATCACGACCTTACCATACGCAGCCTTAACCCTCCAGGTGCTTGTGTCCGTACTGTCTATGCCCATGAGCTTGAGTATTGGGTTTATCACAGGTGATCCAAGGCCGAGTACGTGGATGCACACATCGACCTCCCGCCTAACCCTGAGTAAAAACTCGAGTGCTGATTTCCTCGAGTTCTTAGGCACACCCCTGCTTATTAATACGTAGGGCACTAAACCACCTATGGCTATGCATGGTGGGTTATAATCTAGGTACTTGGTTAGGTACTTCATGATTATGTTTGTCCTCCAATGATAGTGAATTACAGGTAATACATTGTTAAAACGCCTCACTAGGTATTCGTAGTTCCTGAGGGATGCCTTAAGCTTGAGCTCTAGATCATACTCAGAGTCCGTAGGGTTTGGTGGGTAGTCAAGATTTAGGAAGTACCTAACATCCCAGTACCTATCGTAGACAACGGCTAAATCCTCTATACCAGGCACTTTACCGTGTCTGAGGAATTGATAACCACCACTATCCATCCACACCTCTCCATCATACTGAAGCGCGTTCTTCACAACATGCCCGCCAACCCCACTCCTAATTATGTCGAACGCGTTAACCATAACCGCAGGCACGCGGAAAAACAGCCAAGGCTTTGGTCTAGAACGAATTGGGGTGCCTAAGATTACCCTCACGATTACGGTATTGCGAGAGAGAACATTAAAAGTTTTACCGAACCCTCTACTTCACACTTATTATGTCAGCGCCCCTAGTGGATCTCGGCGTTAACATTGGTGAAATACCACCATGCTCAGTAAGCCTATCCCTGACCTTTACGGGTAATGGCGTCAATGTCGCCACACCAGTGACTAAGGCATCATCCTCATTCAAAACCCTAATCTCCCACAAATCCTCATCAGACACAAACTCCACAACATTCCTCACGTACTTAAGATCCACAGGATTAATAATCCTCTTGAAAACCTGGGTCAGGCATTGACTAAGTACGTCAGGGTGCACCTTAGACGGTCTTTGACTTATTATGCATAAACCAACACCGAACTTGCGCCCCTCCCTGGCAATCTTTATCAGGGTTGACGTACTTAGCGCAGAGCCAACTGATGGAGCGAAATTATGCGCCTCCTCAACAACAACAAGTACGGGCCTATCCCTCCTCCTTGCCGATAGCCTAAATATTTCATTAAGTATGAGCGAGATCAGGGCTTGTTGATCGACTAAATCCAGGCCGCTTAAATCTAGCACGTGAACTCCCGACTCTAGGAGCTCCCTAATGTCTAGCAACCTTATTGGTTCGTTCCCATAAAACTCCCCAGGCCTGATTATGAAGAAGGGCCTATTTTCAACGAGCATCCTGACCTTGGTTAATAACGTGGATAGGGCGAGCTCATTACCGTAACCCCTCACAATCTTCCCACCACTCCTCTCCAGGTCATTTAGGAACTCATCTAGGCTTGTTAACTCATCGCTCATACCAACGTATTGCCAAGCCTCCTCAAGAATCCTCCTCTGGGCATCCGTAAGTCCATAATAATGATCGAGTAAGCCCTCAACAAGCCTGAGGGATAGAGACCTTGGGTTAATGCCGAACCTAACATACCTCCTACCCACACCAAACCTAGCCTTGAAATAATCATCAAAGCTTGTGGTATCAACCTTACCAGGCACGTAAACCCTAACTAGACCAGACACGAACTTCGCATCCTCAGAATCAACCCTGGGAACTTGCATAGCCGAGTACTCACCGTGTGGGTCTATCACGATTATTGGGAGCTCGGCTTTAATGGTCAATTCCTCAATGATTACACCAGCGAGCCAGGACTTACCACCACCCGTTGCTGCAAGTATTGCACAGTGCTGCGAAACGAGCTTATTCGCATCCAACTCGGCTGGTATTGATGATGACCTGACATTACCAATAACCACCCTAACACCACCATCACCAAGCCTAAGCATTCTACCGAGCTCATCCTCAGTGGGCAGGTAAACGAAGTCCATTGGCTTAGGAGGCTTTAGGGGCTTAGCGAATCTCGCACCAACCCTATACCCAATGACCGAGGCCCTGGCTATGGTTGATTGGGCAATGTACTGTATGTCTATTCCGTAATCCCTAAACGTGTTTATGACATCCTCATTACCCAATTGGGCAATGACCCTATCGTCAACGAGGTAATTATGCCTAACAACCCTGGTAACCCTGGCAAGTATTGGCTCACCAACTCCGGTCTCATGATTTTCAAGAGTCACGAATGAACCAACGTTTATCCTATCCTCCACATTATCGAATACCCTGAACCAAAAGGCCCTAGGGCTTTGGGCCCTAATTACAACACCAATCCTCACGCAATTAATGCATTGGATTGCTGATTTATTGCTATTAAACAAAATACGGACTCACTAATGCAGTTAAAATAAATGAATAGTGGGTTGGTAATTACTTTACATAACCGCTGAAATAAAGTTTTTAATTCAGGGCTCGGTTACTGTTTGAATGTGACCGTCAAGGATTACATACTGTTAATGAAGCCAAGGGTCATTTGGCTATTAGTACTAGCCGCCATAGCAGGTTATGTATTCGCTGCAGCACCTAGATTGAGCATTACCTACATCGTGGAATTAGCCATAGTGGGCTTGTTAAGCACGGGTGGTTCCGCAGTATTCAATATGTATTACGAGAGGGATATTGATGCTCGAATGAGTAGGACTATGAGTAGACCAATACCGTCAGGTCGGATAAGCCCTAGCAATGCATTAATTGAGGCTTTGGCGTTATCGATTATTGGGTTCACCCTCTCGTACATATGGCTTGGCCTTTGGCCCACGGTCTTCGTGGTGCTTGGTTGGATCTTCTACGCAATAGTCTACACAGTACTCCTCAAATGCAGAAGTTGGTCAAATATCTTGATCGGTGGGTTGGCAGGTAATGCGGCATTATTGACGGGTTGGGTCTTGGCAAGGCCCCTCGACCTAGAGGCCCTACTACTCTCAATGGCCGTTTACCTGTGGATACCAGCCCACATATGGAGCCTAGTGATTAGGGAGAAGGATGACTACGCAAGAACCTGCATCAAAATGCTACCCCTGGAAATGCGTGAGGACAGGGCAATGTCCCTGGTAGCCCTCCTAAACATTGTCTCCAACATATACATGCTAATCCTCTACCTGAACTTCTTCAACAATATAATAGGCCTCGTAATATTACTAGCCACAGCCGCATGGAGTAGCTACTACAGCATTAAAGCTATGATTAGACCTAACAGGGATGCCTTCTGGAGCATGTTCAAGGCAAGCTCTCCAGTACTCACAGTATTCCTAATCCTAGGCATGGCACTATCAATCATAAAATAACCCATCCTCACGCATTCAACTTCAGAATCACCATGATACTAACGGCAAACCTCGTCCTTTAGGTTGGGGTTGCCCATTGTGTGGATGGGGTTATAAATCGAGTTGGTTATTTCTCTTTAGGATGTCCTCCCTCGGTGAATTAGGTAGAGGGTCGTGGGGGCCGGCGCCGACTCCAGCCGGGATGCCGGGGGAGGGTGTTTATCCTGTTCGGCTAACGAATGTGAGGACCAATGTTGTTAGGTTGTTTCCTAATGGTGCTCAGGAGAGGAGGTTGAGGAGGTTGGCTGATGCGACAGCTAGGCTGTGGAATGAGTTGAATTTTGAGAGGAGGCAACAATTCTTTAGCGGTAAGGGAGTGAACTTCAAGGGCACGTGGGATAAGTACTACGAGAAATACAAGAATGTACTTGGTGTTAATGCCCAAGCCGTAATGCAGAAGAACAATGAGGACTGGAACTCCTTCTTCACACTACTCAACTTGAAGAAAGAGAGAAAATTACCGCCACACATGAACCACGTTTCACCGCCCGGCTATTGGAAGGATAGGGAAACTGGGAAGAGGAAGCTGATAATCGTTATTAGGCAGGACCGTTATGAAGTTGATGTAGAGAGACGCGTCATAATCCTAAAGGACTTTAATCTCGAAATTAAGTTCGTTGGTAGGCTTAGGTGGTTCGGTAGGCAGGGCAGACTTGAAATAATTTATGATGAATCCAAAGGAGTGTGGTACGCCCACATACCTGTGGATGTCGGCGTTGAGGAGACTAAAACTGGAAAGAAAAGCAGGCACATCGTGAAGGGAGAGAGGAAGGTGATTCAAATTGAATCACCAAAGGGAAACAAGGTCGCATCTATAGATTTAGGCATAAACAACCTAGCCAGCGTGGTTGTAAGTGATGGTACGTGGATTCTGTACAAGGGCATAAGAACCAAGGAGGACTACTTCTACCTACAAAGACTGATTTCAAGGATTCAGTCCTTGAGGGATACGCTCAAGGATAAGCTTCTTGATGACGCTATTGATGAGTTGAACCACGAGATGAGGAGACTGTACGGGAAATTAGTGAGGCGACTTCTCCATCTCTACAGGAACCTTGCATCCCACTTATTGAAACAGCTTCACGAACTCGGAGTCTCAACCATTTACCTTGGTTACCCCTTCAACATCGCTCAACAGAAGGGTAATAAATTCAACACGAACATGTGGTCATACCGTAAACTCATGGAGGCCATAGAACTAAAGGCCCAGGAGTATGGGATAAGGGTGTTTGAGGTTGTTGAGTACAATACCTCAAGGTACTGCGCTTATCATAATGTCGAGGTAAAGAGGCATCCGAGGGGAGTAGTGCACTGCCCCAAAGGGCATAAATTACACAGCGACCTAAATGGTGCCTTGAACATAATGAAGAGAGCCATTGGAAAGATACCACAAACAATCAAAAAACCACTCTCCTTCACCGTAGACCACAACAAAGTAGCCCCGACAAAGCGGGGTAACACCCAAGACCCCAACAAAACCCGCCCTCAAAGGCGGGAAAGGGGTCGTACTCCTGGTACTTTCTGGAGTACTCGCGTTCTTCATAGGGATAAGTGCAGCCTTTGAACATGCCTTGATTTGGATGAGGTGGGCGCCATGGTATGGTACATCAGGCTAAGCACAATATTAAGGTCTCTAAATTAAAACAATAAAAATCATTATTTTTATTCATTAAATCCGCAAATTCCTAACGTAACTCTCAAGGCAAGTGGGCGCCATGGTATGGTACATCAGGCTAAGCACAATATTAAGGTCTCTAAATTAAAACAATAAAAATCATTATTTTTATTCATTAAATCCGCAAATTCCTAACGTAACTCTCAAGGCAACACAGCATTTAAAAGCTGGTTGGGAGAATTGATCTCATGGATCTATCAAATTTCCCTTGGAAAGTACACAATGTTAGGTTTGCGATACTTTTCGGTTCAAGAGTTACTGGCAGGGGTTTTAGGTGGGATTATTACTTTAGCATAAACATATATAGATTTAACTTATGTATATAATCCCTATTATCCGCGAGTCCTAACATATTTCTTCATAAAACCCTAAAAACGAAATACAAATACCTAGAGTTTACCTAAACGAAGTGGTATCTTAATATGGATATCAAGTTAGGTGTGATTTCCTTTAAAATTGAAGCGCAGAAACATTTTATTTTTCTAGTAAATTTATGAATCTCGGTGAAGATAAGGGCTGCTGCCTGATGCCGTGATGATTGGGAAGAGTTCTGATTGTTTTATGATAGTATGCCTGAGGGTCTTTTGCTTAGGTATTTGGGCATTGTTAACGGTCTTCTTGGGTAGTCCCTAATCTCCTCCTCAATCCTGTTTATCAACTCGTCAATCCCCATCTCCGCGACCTTCTGTGCGCCCCTCGCCCTGACGCTCAATTTTCCAGCCTTTACTTCCCTGTCCCCAATCACGATTATGTATGGTACCCAGAAGGTCTCTGCGTCCCTAATCCTCTTCGCGAGTGTCTCATCGAACCTATCATCGATATCCACCCTAATCATCCTATCCTCAAGCTTCGAGGCTATGTCGTTGGTGTATTGTAGGTGATCCTTGCCTATTGGTATTAACCTGACCTGTATTGGAGCAACCCACGTCGGTAACCTGGGCACTCCACCCTTTGACTCCGTGATTGCTGCCGTGTCAAGGAGCGCGTATATGTACCTCTCAACACTACCCAGTATTGCCGTGTGTATGATGACTGGGTACCTCACTTCGCCGTTCTCGCCCATGTACTTTATGCCGAACCTCTGGGCGTTACCTACGTCAAATTGGAATGTGGCTATCTCCCTGGGCCTCCTTAACTCATCAACTATATGGAACTCCACATTTAGGACCCAGTAGTACTTCTGCTCAGGCATTACCCTCACGAGTATTGGCTTACCCTCGCGCCTAGCTAATTCGACTAGGTAGTCCCTGTGCTCATCGTAGAACTGCTTAGTCACATTGTAGAGACTCACGTAATCCCTACCCAACCTCCTGATCTCCCTAAATATTATCTCATGAAGCTTCAGCGCAACTTCCATGGCATTATTTAGATCCTTTGTGAATATGTGTAGGTCGGGCATGTAGAACCTCCTCAACCTAAAGCACAGCACCGTCTCGCCTGGTTGCTCATACCTATAGCTATCAGCCACCTCAAGCATCCCCACGGGTATATCCTTATAACTCAGGACCCAATCCCTTATCATGGCGAATTGTTGGAAGCAGGCTGCGTACCTCATGATTAACTCGTCCTTATCACCCTCGATTGTGTACATCCTCTCGTTAAATAACTTGGCATGCTCATCAATAGCCCTCTCGCCACGCCTAAACATGTTGGTACCCCTAATCTTGAAGACAGGAATCCCCAACTCATTCGCTAGTTTCCATGCGTAATCCTCAACAAGCTCCATCATTAACGTTGCAGCTGGTCCATACCTCATATGACCGGCGTCACTCATCGGTTCCCACTCAAAACCGAACTTACGGCAGTAATCAATGTACCTAGGCTCCCCACCACCCTCAAGCTCCTTCTTCAATACCTCCTTCTCAACAAGCGCCATTAAGTCCTCTTCGCCGGGTTTGAATTGATACTTTGTTGCATCGTACTCTTCCCCATTGGGCGTCAGTACCACGTAGTAATCCCTACTAACCACCTGCTGCTTAGCTTGGATGGTAACCATGGTTGGGCTCAAGGACTTACTTAACTCCGATAGTGGGTGGCCATAGCACTTTATATCAAATGCCTTGTAGTAACCAAAGGGTGCCCTTGAGACTGGCACTGGAGACTTCTCCCTGAGGTTGTTGTAAACCGCCAATAAAACGCCCAACGCCTTACTGGGGCTTGCCAGGTTTGGGCTTAGGTGCGCATATGGGTATAGGACTATCTGCGATGCCTTAACCCTATTCAACACATCAAGTATTTGGTCAGTAACGTAGCTTATATAACTCGGGTCCTCGCTATCACCCTCCTCAACGCTCATGAAGACCACAAGCACGTTCTTCGCAGAACCCCTCTCCAGGTCTGGCGTTAATGGTTCCGGGTTCTCGACGGCCTTATCCCTAACCTGGTATGAGAAGTCCTCTGCATGTATGAAGAGTAATCTCATCAATTACGGCAGTACTGACTAGTATTAATTTATTTTCAACACTAATCTCTCCACCTAACCCTGGGCTTGAACAATGCCTCTATCCTCCTAACCCTATCCACATAAGGCACTAGGTCCTTGAGCATTATGGCAACCTCCTCATCCATAACCCTCGTTAACCCATAAATACCTAAACGGGCTAACACCTTCCTCTCAGGCTCATAGGATAGGTCTTCCTCAGGCTCAACCCTAGGATTCGGTAAATGCGCAATCTCTGGTTCATAACCAAGGATCTGCCTAGAGGCTCTCCTAACTAACCCCGCCATCTCATTCAAGGTCCTTATCTCCCTGTAGTGATGCACGGTTCTGAATTCACCATCCTCCGGCGGGTTCTCTATCAACGCAGCCAAAGCCCTAATCGTATCCTCAAGCGACGTGAAGCCCTTCTTCTGTAAACCACTGCCGTATATGGTGAGCGGGTGGTTAGTAACAGCCTCAGCGCAGAACCTATTTATCACCGTGCCCCACACATCATCAATATCAAATCTTGTGAACAACTCCTCACTAACAATATCCTCAGTCCTCGTACCATAGACAGGCCCTTGGTGGAAGTCCGTTATTGTTAAGCCCCAAAGCCTGTTGGCGTAAAGTAGTATGTATGAATCGAAGACCTTACTCCAGTGATACCAAGAACCACCCCACCTGGGCACAACAATCCTATCCCTAACACCCTGAATCACAGCATCAACAAACGCGCTCTCTGGTATCCTGAAGGCTGGGTAACCATACTCACCGAGCGTACCCATCTTGAGCAAATGTATGTTCTTACCAAGCTCCTTAATTGCATAGATTACGTTTAATGTCGATGTTAGGTTATTAATTATTGTATACTTGGCATGCTCCACGTCAATCATGGAGTACGGCGCAGACCTCTGCTCAGCGAAGTGAACTATGGCGTCAGGCTTGAACTCACTAATTACCTTCTTGACTAAGTCATAGTTGGTTACGTCGCCCTCCGCAAACCCAATCTTGGCTCCGAAAATCTCCTCAATAGCCTTAATCCTATCCTTCATAGACAGTATCGGAAGCGCCGAGTCGGAACCAACCTCGGCCACAGCCTTCCTTGTGTAGAAATTATCAATTCCAAAAACCTCATGCCCTCTCCTAATCAACCTAAGTGTTAAGGCCCAACCTAGGTAACCATCAATTCCTAGCACCAAGACCCTCATTAGTTCCCATAGAGCCGAGGTTGTGCAAGTATTAATTTATTACGTACCAAGCACCGCGGCTTGGTAACGCATAACTTTAAAAGAAGTCATTCCACAACAATGCATAAGGCTAATGATGAATTCACTGCCGATGCACATAGGCGTTATACCAGATGGGAATAGGAGGTGGGCTAGGAAAATGGGATTATCAATAGTGGAGGCCTATAGGGTTGGTTCTAACAAGGTTGAGGAGTTTCTAGAGTGGTCATTGGATTTCGGCATAAGGGTTGTGACGGTCTATGTACTATCCACGGAGAATTTCCTGGGTAGGTCGAAGTTTGAGCTAGAGCTCTTGTATAGATTACTCAAGGAGAAATTGATTAAAGTAAGGATGGATGAGAGGATACATAGGAATAGGGTTAGGGTGAGGGTAATAGGTAGGACCTGGTTATTGCCTGAGGATGTCCGTAGAGAAATAGAACTCACCGAGAGAGCAACCGCGGACTACTCAGACCACTACCTAAACCTGGCAGTGGTTTATGGAGGCAGACAGGAACTTATTGATGCTGTTAGGAAGTTAATCGTTGATTTCAATAGTGGGAAATTGGGTATGAACGATATCAACGAAGACACACTATTTAATTACCTATACCTGAACGATGAACCACATCCCGAACCAGACCTGGTGATAAGGACGGGGGGAGAATATAGGTTAAGCAACTTCCTACTTTACGAAACAGCCTACTCCGAGATATACATACTGAATAAGTATTGGCCGGAGATGATGAAGGAGGACCTAAAGCAAGCACTTGATGAGTACGCCAGGAGGGAGAGGAGGTTTGGGAGGTAACGCTCACTTTAGTAGTGAGAGTACGTTAACCACGGGTATTGCTCCATCCCTCGTTATTATGAACGTATCCTCCACCTGAGCCACCAAGCCTTTACCATGCTCAACAAGCACTGGATAACCATAGACGTAGCCCTTATTGTATAATTTATCCACCACACTACTGACTGCATCACCGAACCTAGGCACCAACCACCTTGGTGTGAACGGCAGTGGTCCTATTTCATTGGCTACATATGCGAGAACGTCGTAATGAGGGTCCTTGGGTTTGGGATTCTTCATTAGTCTATATATCGTGACTTGCGGTGCATCATCCACGTAACCAGCCCCGTTCGTTGAGAATGGCTCCACTGCATACACCTCACCCTCTAGTATCCTCTGCCTATCACCATTGTCATAGTTAGGTATTGATTTCCCAGCGTGCAACTCATACCTCCTTATCAAATGCCCACTCAAATTCTCAATGGGCTTAAACCCAAAGGACCTTATCGCCTTCTCTATCTGTGCCCCAACCATGGACATTATTACTCCCGGTTTCATGCTCAACTGTGCAGCCTCGAGAGCCTTAGCGGCAGCCTTGATTAATTGATTATACATTGGGTTGAACGATACTGTGATTGCTGTATCCACTATGTAACCATCTATGTGAGCTCCAATGTCTATCTTAACGATCGAACCCTTGGGTATTACCGAGCTATCCCCAACCGTAGCCGTGTAATGGGCCGCAACATTATTAACCCCAATGTTTGCTGGAAACGCTGGTTTTGCACCGCCTTGCCTTATCCTATCCTCTATCTTCCCACAAAGCTCGAGTATTGGTACCCCAGGCTCAACTATTGACAATGCGTAGTTAAGAGCATCCCTGGCAATACTACCAAGTTTCTCATAAATTTTTATTAAGTCTGCGGACACGTGCAATGGGGTAACTACCCGCTTAAATAACCTTGTCCTTTGGTGCCTGTTATCTTACTAAAGAGAAACTATTTTAATCCAGTTAGTCATGAGTTAATTGGTGTCATAATGGGAGCCTTAACCATAGTAGCTAAGTACTTGATAGTTGCGAATGTGGAGGTTCAAGGTACTGTGGAGAAGTACGACATAATAGGTGCTTTGTTTAGCCAAACCGAGGGTTTGCTCGGTAATGAACTAGATCTAAGGGAGTTACAGATGAGTGGGAGGATTGGGAGGATTGAGGTTGAGGCTGAGTATAAGGGTGATAAGACCGTTGGTAAGGTCTACATACCATCGAACCTGGATAGGTACGAAACAGCCCTTGTGGCAGCCATGATAGAGACCGTGGATAAGGTTGGCCCATACAACGCAAAGATCCAGATCACAGAGATTAAGGATCTAAGGGAGGAAAAGAGGAAGAAAGTATTCGATAGAGCCAGGGAGTTGCTGAAGTTCGTTGAGCATGAGACATTACCAGACACTAAGGAGTTAATTACGAAGTTCATGGAGAGCATTAGGGAGACCGAGGTTGTCGAGTACGGCTCCGAGAAATTACCAGCAGGCCCTGAGGTTGATACTGCGGATACGGTGATCATTGTGGAGGGTAGGGCCGATGTACTTAACTTGGTTAAGCATGGTTTTAGGAACGTAATTGGGCTTGGTGGCTCAAGTGGTGGTATTCCAAAGACCGTTATTGAGTTGAGTAAGAAGAAGACTACGATAGCCTTCGTCGATGGCGATAGGGGAGGGGAGATGCTGCTCAGGGAGTTACTTAAGTATGCGGATATTGATTACATAGCCAGGGCACCACCAGGTAAGGAGGTTGAGCAATTGACGGCAAAGGAGATAACAAAGGCACTTAGGAATAAGGTACCTGCTGAGGAGTACCTGGCTAGTCTCGAAAAGAAGGAGAGGAAGTTGATAGAGGAGGCAAGGCAGGCCCAGGAGGTACCGCAGGCCCAGGCTGTCGAAGTGCCTGTTCAAGAACAACAACCACAGACCCCGCAACCAATACAGGTAACACCACAACCAGTGCAACCTGTGCAAGTACAAACAACGCAGGTAACAACCCAACCACAACAACCAAGTATTGAACTACCACAGCTGCCTCAAAACGTAATTGAGGAGATGAAGAAGCTAAGTGGTACGTTAGAGGCCGTAATATATGATGATCACTGGAGTGAGGTCAAGAGGATACCGGTCAGGGATCTAGTGGATACATTACAGCAGTTACCTAATGCGTATGCCGTGATCTTCGATGGCGTATGCACACAGAGGCTTGTTGATGTGGCGTCTAACAAGGGCGTTAAGTTACTATTAATGTCGAGGGTAGGTAACATAGCGAAGGTCCCCACCGATATGTTAATACTAACTATAGATGAGTACCTAAGTAAGGCTAGTAAGTAATCATAGTTTGACGTAAAAACCATTGTTTGGTTTCGTTTTACGTCAACGCCAGGGCATCAACGATTACTGGAAGAAATCGAGTATTGACTTGCCAGCCTTGCCCTCCATTAATTGTGACTCCTTAACGCCTAGGACTTCGAGTATCCTCATGGCGGCTGGTATTACCTGCTTCTCAATGTAGTAATCAACATCTATTTCCCTAATGTCCTTAATGAGTATGTAGGGCTTGACCTTATACGCAAGCTTTGCACCACCTCCCTTAACTATTACGTAACCAATCATATCACCCTTACCAACCTTATAACCTGCCTCAATCAATTGCTTAGCTGCCGCAACATGAGGCGTTAGTACCTTATACTCATTCAACGATTTATCCAGGGTTTTCCATATTATGACGTCATCAATATCGAATTGGAACGCCTTCAACTTATCGATGATCGACTTCACATACGCAACAGCCTTACCCACATCACCTGTCTTAAGTACGATCTCAGCAACATTCTCCTGGACATCCTTAGCCACCTCAGCCCAATCACCCCTAACAGCCTCGAAACCAACAATATCCACCTCACCATCTATTGTCAACCCAACATACCTCTTCTTGGCCTCCGTAAATAGAACCCTTCTGTAGACCTTATCAACCTTAACGTCGAAACCCAACTCATTATTTATGTAATTTATTAATGCATCAACCTTATCGCCTATGTTCTTAACGAACAGACTGTCCGTATCACCGTAAATTATCGGCAAACCTAAGGACCTCGCCTTCTCAATCACGGTCTTAAGTAGGTTCCTACCCCACGCTGTCACGGCCTCGGCGACCTCACGCCTATACCACCTAGCTCCCAACCAACCGCAGTAGCCATACATTGCGTTGGCCATTACCTTAAGCGCCCTCTGTCTCTCATTGAGTAGAACCCAATCAGGGCTGTTTTCCGGGTAACTCTTCATTAACTCCCTAACCTTACGCCTACTCTCAACCAGAACCCTAAGCAGGCCTGGGTATAATCCCTCTGGCGTTTTCCTAAACCTGTAATTGTTCTCGGGAGCCACATAGCAATCATTGCAATCACCAATTACCAAGGTGTCCGGCGAGGCATTATACTTCATCATTATGCTCGGATACATACTGGAGAAGTCTATTACAGCAATGTCCTCATGAAGACCCGGCCTTGGCTCTAGTACAACAGCACCCTTATATGTCTCGTATGGCCTCTCCTCACGATTAGGTGCCAACTCGCCCCTCTTGACTGCCTCGTAGAATATCATCCACTCAACCCTGGCGCCGACACTTGACGCACCAACCTGGTCAAGCGGTAGGCCTGAGATTGAGGATAACTGTATTGCGAAGGGTAATAACTTCTCGGCAAGGCCGTAAGTACTAACCACGTCATCCCTGGCGTACCTAAGGAGGAGGTCGCGCTTTGATTTGTCGTCCCAATACTCATAGATCCTATGCCCAGGTATTAAGACCCTCTCATCCCTCCTCATGACACCAAGGAACTCCGCAGCCCTATCAAGGCTCTTAACCTTAATTTCACCCATTTCCTCAATGAAGTTGTAAAGGTCCACATTAGCCCTACCAATCACCGACCAGTGACCATAGACACTGGGTTCGGGTGGGTTTCCCATCCTCGATATCGTGAGTTTAACACCAACCCTAGATGACCTATTTACCAGGTATGGCCAATCGAAACCGTTATTATTGTAACCAACGATGATGTCTGGGTCGTACTTCCTCAGGTAATCCACGAACTCCCTAATTATCTTAGCGTCGTTCTTATTATCATCAGCAACGAACATCTTGATGCCGTCCTCCTTAGTCATTGTAGATATTATTATTATGGGATCCCTATCAGGATTCGGCATACCCCTTGGATTATAAACCTCAATATCCAACGCAAGGATTCTGAAGTTTGGTAATTTGTGCTCCTCAATCATCCTAGGTCTCGTCTTAGCCAGGCAGACTAGGTCGACTTGATAATTACCCTTAACCTCCTCACACTGATCAACAACAACCCAATTGCTGGGCTTAACACCCATGTCGAGTAAGTACCTCTGCGAGAACCTGATGTCTGCCTCAAGCACATCCTTAACACCGGGTATCTCCGCAGCGATCTCCCTGAGCTCCCTAACCTTCTCGGGTATTGTTGCCGTAACCTTGATAGCATCAACCTCACCACCAAACAACCTACGCTTAACAAGCTCGACACCCAACACCCTACCCTCAAGCTTACGCTTAATATTCGCCAAAACTGTACTTGAATCCCCCGAGGGTAGTACGTAGAAGTAGGGTCTGAATGACCTATCTAGGACCAACACCCTTTTATCATTGTTGGTAATGCCGAATAACCTCAATTCAGGTGCGTTACCCACAACCCCGTAGGTTACGTCTAATAACCAAAATGTTAATTCCATTAAGAACTAACACTAAAGTGCTTATCTTAAACTTACCTCATCGTGGATTTTAATGGCACTTTAATTCCTGCCTCAATCCTAAATGGGTAGTCTGGGATCCTCCTTAATGACCTTGGCCACAATTAACGTTGACGTCCTCTCGACCTCCTCCATATTCATTATCTGCTCAAGTATCCTAAGAATCTCATCCTTACCACCAGCCCTAACCTGCAACACAAAGTCCCACTCACCAAATATGTAATAAACAACGGTGACCCCTGCGATCTCAGCCAATTTTTGACCAACCTTCTCATGATAACCAGCTCCGTACTTCGCCTTAACCAGTACAATAGCTACGTAATCCTTACCCATCTTCTCAGGGCTTAACTTCGCATGGCACCCAAGTATTATACCGAGCCTCTCGAGCTTCTTTATCCTATAGTACACAGTGGATTTAGAGATCTTTAACTTATTCGCCATCTCATCAAGTGTTACCCTACAGTCGTCCTGCAACATTTTCAAAATCTCGATATCTGTCTGATCCACCTCCTCCGTTATTGACATCAACTAAGTATTTCATGTCTCATTTAAAAATCATTCGCTTGTTATAAAAATGTTTACTTTATTGCCGATAACTTCACATAATTATCGTAGGAACGGACAAAAACAAAAACCACTTAATCATTAATATGCCCAAGGGAAAGCAAATAATTCATACATAACTAAACCATGAAAAAATATGAATAAGTCCATACCACGTGATGAGATAAATCGGGAAAAATGTTTTTATATTGGTTATTAACGATTTCCAATAACATAACCCTTCTTGGTGATTGAAAATGTCGAGTAAGCAAACACCCGGATTAAGTAAGGATGAGACGGACGAGAGAATAAAGCAGGCCCTTTATTACCTAACCAGGGTCGTGCAGGACATGGGAATACCCAGGAATATTAGGAGGTCGGCCAGCGAGGCTGTTAGAATATTGATGGATCCGAACATGAGCCCGGGCTTAAAGGCATCAACCGTAATAAGTATTTTAGACGAAGCCTTGGCAGACCCCAACATGCCACTTTTTAGTAGGGTTGTGTTTTTACAGGTAATAGCAATACTTGAGCAGATAAAGGATGTCGTATAGCCTTAAGCCAAATCGCCAAGTAAATTCCTGATTAAGCCCTTGCCAAAGAGTGTCTCGATCATAAGCTTAGCCGTTGCTATTATCTCCCTCGCCCTCTCATACTCCTCCTTCCAACCTGTCGATTTCCTAACAACACCCTGCTCCACAGCCTTCACAGCAACCGCAGCAGCAACCCTTGGATAGAAGTCCCACTCCTCCATTGTTGGTAGTATCTTGTCCTCGCTCAATTTATCACCAACGAAGTTGGCAATCTCCTGGGCAGCGGCAATTATCATCTCATCAGTTATGGTCTTGACCCTAACATCCAACGCTCCCCTAAACACGCCTGGAAAAACAAGTGAGTTATTCACCTGGTTTGGAAAGTCACTCCTACCTGTGGCGACTACCTTGGCACCAGCCTCCTTAGCCTCCCAAGGCCATATCTCCGGGATTGGGTTAGCCAGCGCGAACACAATTGAGTCCTTATTCATGGACCTAACCCACTCCTTCTTTATCACACCAGGGCCCTGCACCGAAGCTGCAACAACGGCGTCAGCACCAACCAGGGCCTCCTTAATACCACCCCTCCTCCTCTCCGCATTAGTCTTTAACGCCAACTCGTACTTCCACGGGTTGGTTAGCATTAGCTTATCCATATCCTCCCTCTCAGGGTGCAGTATCCCCTTGCTATCAACGAGTACTATGTTGCCGGGTTTAACGCCAGCCTTAATTAATATCCTCGCCGCCGCTATATTCGAAGCGCCAGCCCCAATAAACACTATTGTGGAGTCCTCCATCCTCTTACCGACGATCTTAAATGCATTGATTAAGCCAGCGAGTATTGCGCCCGCTGTACCCTGTTGGTCATCGTGCCAAACTGCTATTTTCAACTCCTTCCTCAACTTATCGAGTACGTAGAAGCACTTTGGCGACTCAATATCCTCGAGGTTTATACCTCCGAAGGCTGGTTCTATAGCCTTACCAATGTTAACTAAATCATCAGGCGTACTGACTCTCACGGGCAATGGCACGGCATCAACACCACCTAAGTACTTATAGAGCAATGATTTACCCTCCATAACGGGCATCGCCGCCTCCGGGCCCACATCGCCTAAACCAAGAACTCTAGTGCCGTCTGTGAGCACGGCTATAGCGTTCCACCTCCATGTATATTCGAATGACTTATCAACATCCCTACTTATCTCCCTAGAAACCGCAGCAACGCCCGGTGTGTACCATATTGAGAAGTCCTGAAGGCTCCTGACGGGTACCTTTGGCAAAACCATTACCTTACCGCCATATCTCCTAGACGCTTCTACGGCGATCTTAAACCACTTTTCTGATTCCTCACTCATCGCGGTATCATTAATGTTAGGATTTATATTGATTTCTTAATATGATTTCGACGCTTGCTCAATATAGTAAATTTATCATAAATATTTAGTTAAATATAGATGAATAATTATTCCACGATAACATGAACATTGCCCTTAGGAACTCTAATGATCACCTCATCACCTGGGCTCAATGGGATCCTCGATAGAACAGTGAGTGTGAGGTTGTTCTCTAAGGAGACCAGGGCTTGATAACCAACCCTCGTCCTAATGACCTCATTAACCACACCCCTAAATACATTATCACCAATAGGGGCATGTACATCATCGTCTTTGAAAACCTCGATCCACTCAGGCCTAATGCACACATAGACGCCGCCTGACGCTGCCTCATTACTATGGAACTCAATATTACCAACCATAATGATACTGCCATCACCAGTCATCTCGGCAACACCCCTAATTACGTTTTGAAACCCTAGGAATTGAGCCGTGAATACACTCCTAGGTCTCTCAAAGATCTGCGCGGGATCCCCCTCCTCTATCACTCTGCCCATGTTCATTATGAACACCTTATCAGCTAGCGAGTAAGCCTCATCCCAATCATGAGTTACGTGAATCACCGTAGTCTCATACCTCCTAGGCAACTCCTTCAATAGCGGTATTATCCTTTCCCTAGTCACCCTATCAAGCATTGAGAGAGGTTCATCCAACAGCAAAACCTTAGGTCTAACAACCAAAGCCCTGGCTAACGCAACCCTCTGCTGCTCACCACCACTTAGATTAACAGCCTTCCTGCCCAATAAATGCTTAATATCAAGATCTTTAGCGATCTCCTCAACCAACCTACGCCTCTCACCACTAGGCACGCCCCTAAACCTAAGGCCATACTCTATATTCTCGTAAACACTCATATGATCAAAGACTGCATAACCCTGAGGCACATAGGAAATATCGCGCGCCTCAGGTGGTATCTCCGTCACATCCTCACCATCAATGAAAACCCTACCACTACTCACATTGTATAAACCGGCTATAACCTTCAATAATGTGCTCTTACCCGAGCCCGTGGGTCCCAAAACAACATTGTAACTCCTGCTGTTGAACACCGTGGTTATCGGCCCAAGCCTGAAGAACCTTAGGTTAACAGTAACATCCCTGAGCTCAACCGTACCCATGCTCGCCACCTATGCTCAGGAGTAACCTGTATATCACGAATATCACGAGCATAACAGCCACAAGCGCTGCCGAAAACTCCACGGCATTTACTAGGCCTATGCCTACGTAACTCTCGTATATGTAGACCGAGGCTGGGTAGACCAGGTTTTTACCGAATAATACGTAATAGGCGACTATGAAGAGGGCACCTGCCTCCGACACGGACCTGGCCCACGAGAGTATAGCCCCTGTCGCCATGGATCTCCAAATCCTAGGCAATATTATTGTTGCGAAGACCCTAGCTGGACCAGCACCCAATGTCCTAGCCACAGCCTCCATCTCAGGATTAATCATCCTTATGGAGGTCTCCACAACCCTTATGTAATAGGTTGAGGAGAGGAAGGCCACAGCCGTTGTCGCACCCCATAGCGTATTTATGAAGTTTATACCGTGAGCCTTAAGTATGGGGCCCAGTCCGTACTGCGATGCGAAGGCTAGTACCACCATTATGCCGACTATTATGTGCGGTATCATTATAGGCACATCTATCACAGCATCAACAACACTCTTCGCCCTAAACTCATACCTAGCCATAACGTAGGCCAGGGGAGTGCCCATGATTATCGCTATCACAGCCGAGAGGGTTGACATAACCACCGTAACCTCTATGGCCTGTACGAAGCTTACCACAGACAACGCCTTAGGTATCATTGGGAAGCCTAGTACTATGAGAAGGGCCAGTGGGTATATTACTAGGATTGAGAAGATGAGTATGGAGAAGAGTAAAACCAGGATTAATAATATGTTTGATTTTATTTTTAATTTTAATGAGGTCATGCTAGGGCGCCATTCCCTAACCCTGGCTTGGGAATATTGAGGCATACTGTGGGTATTGACTCAATGGTGCAACAAAGGGTTTAATTACATTTGGCACCGCGCTGTAGTTTCCGTAAACAATGCCCGGCACTATTGGCTTAATGCCATTCTCCTCCATTATCTTCTGACCTATTGGACTGAAGAGTAGGAGTAGGAAATACTCAGCTGCCTGCTTATTAGGTGCCTGGAATGGTATTGTTATCGTGTAAACCACGGGATTGCAGGCGAACGTCTTTGTGACACCGTTCTCAGTCCAGGTTACGCTAACCTGGTGGTAGTAATTAACGTAGCTTAAATCACCGAGGTTTATGAAAGGTGGTAACGTTATAAAGACCATGTTGTGATACTCCCTAGTCTGCGGTATTGCATTACTCTTGTACGCGGATAATATGAAGTCAACCTGCCCTGCCGCCATTAACGTTAATAGGTCAATCTCCGTATTCCTCATCATGTACTTACTCGGGTTCGTGTATATGGCATCGTATAGGTAGGATGCATTATTGAAGAATGCAAGACCAGCCAGTTTAACTACGCACTGTGCCTGGTAGCCCGATGGGTCTGTGAATGGGTTAGAGACGCCAACAACAGTGCTACTGTTAAGGGCTATTATATTCCAAATCTCCTGCCAAGTCGCGTTGTACTGGGCGGAGAGTGGTGGGTATGACTGGGCTTGCTGCCAGAGACTATACACCTCCTGACCAGCTGTTGTGTTTAGGTTCACAATAATAACCATCTGTGTAACTCCGAAGGCAATTTCATAATTGGTATAGTTTGGGAATAATACGGAGGGTATCGTTGTTGTGTCCGCCGAAGCCACGGCACTGAATTGCTGCGTTGTAACCTCTGTGTGGGCAACCTCACCACTACCCTTAAACAATGGTGGCGCTATGGTTATGCTTGGGTACATGCTCTGCATGACATTTAATATGTCGCCGAAGGCGAATTTCAACGTACCAGCCGCACCAACAACAAAGGGCGCCGTAGATACGGTAGACACTGTTACATTGACATATTTAGTTACCGTCTTTGTAACGACTTTAGGCGGAACTGTAACATAACCTATTGCAAAACCAACCACCAAACCCACTATTAAGCCCACGATTAACCAAACGGTGGTGCTTGCCATACAGGCTATTGTTTTTATCCGATATTTAAGTATTATTTACTATCTGATAATTGATAATTAATTTAAATAGCTAGTGATCACGCATTGTCTCTAATGAACAACAGAAATAAATGAAATAATCTTTAATGAAATAGATAGTAATCAACGCATAATTACTCAGGGGGTATCTCTGTGTATGCTGCAGATATGTCTATGCCATATTTCCTCAGGTTTATGTAACGAGACACCAGGTACGTTAATACCCCAAGTATGACCGCGCCCAACTCCACACCGTAGGCTAGCCAATTGCCTCCCCATATCTGTGGGTAGGCTAGAAACTCATAGGTCAGGTAAGCCATGACACTGGCCATTAAGGCGCCAAATAATGCTAGCAATGCCCTGATCCTATTACCCATGTTAAATGATGAGTACCTCAGTGTGGCTATTATGATGGCGGCGATACCAACCACCATGTAGTATATTATTGCCTCAACAACGGCACCGTATAATGCCGTGAATGTTTGGTATAGTATACCGGCCGCTGCTATTAGTGCTGCTGTTATGGCTAGGTCTGTTAGGTGTGCGTATATTGGTGTTCCAAACCTTGGACTTAGGTAGGCAA
>Ga0080003_1000225_pt1 | contig 40115 bp, 41 predicted proteins | sample JossMetagenome_FD_69206 | JGI IMG/M metagenome (GOLD analysis project Ga0080003, IMG submission 69206) | Hot spring microbial communities from Joseph's Coat, Yellowstone National Park, USA - JC2_E (SPADES assembly) (version 2) | ecosystem: Environmental > Aquatic > Thermal springs > Hot (42-90C)... | reverse complement strand
TCGGTGGCTGATGGAGCGATAGTAGGAACATCAATCAAATATGGTGGTATAACACAGAACCCGGTTGACCCAAGAAGGGTTTCAGAGCTTATGTCAATAGTTAAAAAATTAAGGTAAATATTAGTGAACTGCTCTGTCCTCGCTAAGGCTTCCCAGTTCATCGTAACACATTCACTTGACAGGTATTCTAGAGTATAGGAGCGGTCATCTATAGTACCTTACATTTTATTAAAAAGCCCTTTTCCAACACAACAATTGCAGATGGGGCAAGTGAACCCCCCCTTTAAAATAGGTTCAATTCAACCCCAGTAAAGACTCTGTTTTAACAGACTTGGGTGCCAACATTTCTCTTCAAGGCTTTATGTAGCCCACTACCAAAGTTAGTGGATCTTTTTCCAAATAGCTTTTGCCATGAATGAATGTTGTCGTCCAGTAAGGCTAGGTGCCATAATTGTCAGCAACGTAATGAGCAACCTTATATCTCTTTTACGTGTTTGAATTTTCAAATTTGTTTTTGATCTTGGTAAGAGAGGATATCCTTTATCAAGCAAAAGAAAAATTTCGTCCTCCTTAAAGACCCCTATATAATTAAATTTTATTTAGATAGCGTCTGAATAGTTCCTTGGGTAACTTAACTCGGGTGTCATTTTGTGCAACTTTATATGCTGCCACTACATTAGCAAAATCACATGCAGTATCATAATCGTTATTCATAATACATGCAGCTATAAAGGCTGCATTAAAGCTGTCTCCGGCTCCGGTAGTGTTTAGAGGCTTAACTAAAGGTGGTTTGTGCTGTTTAACCATCCCATTTAGGTCTAAATAACAACCATCACTTCCAGATTTTATAACGGTTAACTTTGCATTTATTCTTGATTTTTCAGGGCACTTTCCTCTATTACAAAATACTGTGGCCCCCCTTAAGTCAAGCTTGGCGCCGGTTTCCCCTATTCCCTCCAGATCAACAGAATAATTTATTCCGAGAGTGTTTGCCACTTTAATCACAGAATTCAAAACGTTAATTCCATTACTGTTAAGAAGCGTGTATCCAGAAAGATGTATCCATGACGGTGATGCCGAAATCAGTTCACTTGCATCCACATTTATTCTTTCACTTGCACCACGGTTACCAATCATGGTTCTTTCGCCTTTTGAATCAACTAGTATAAGGAAGAACCCAGTTGTCAAGCCATTTACCGTTTTAACCATGCTATGGTTTGCTCCAAATGCATGCAGGTCATTTTTTATTAAATCACCCCAGCAATCATCGCCAACTGATCCAAAAACAGACGCCTTCTGCTCCAGTTGTGTCAAATACCATGCCATGTTCCCCGCAACGCCACCAGCTGATATTTTTGCATTTCTAAAAAGAACATTTGCCCCGGGTTTTATTGAATTTTCAAAGTTTCCTACGATATCAACTGCAAGATCTCCTATTACTATAATACTTGTCAAATGCTCTCCCTCATTTTGTTAAGCTAAAAATCAAGCCTGTTACCCCAATACTTATGTCCGCAAACCTCACTTTTCTGTCCTTAATTTTGCCACTTTATTCATGAATTTCTTAACTCTCTCCAGGCTCACTGGGGAACTTATATCACTTTCCTTAAAGTAGGTACCCACTATTGCTCCATCGGCTAGCGGAAGCAGTTCCTCTAGATTAGTCTCCGACAGGCCACTGCCTATAAGTGTTGGCCCTACAGCTTTAAGCTCAACTATCTCTTCCGCTGATGGTGGCATTCCTGTCCGTCTGCCAGTAACTATCAATGCATCAGCTCCTCCCCTTTCAAGAGCATCAGAGGCCGAATCGGAAACGCTTCTTACTGCCAGAGGGGCAGCATGCTTAACTCTTATATCTGCAAATATAGCAATGTTTTCAGCGTTCAAACATCTTCTATATCTTAACAGTTCTGCAGAATTTCCTTCAATTATTCCCTGATCTGTAAGGTATGCTTCAATTAGCACATTTACCCTTATGAATTTGCAACCTGAAACATAAGCCAGGGCAAGCGCTGTTTTTGCACCATTTCTCAATACATTAACACCCAGAGGCAAGCTAACTGCATCTTTTACCTCCAACAGAATTTTTGTAAAAGATGATACCATTTCTGGAGAAGATGGATCTTTAAAGTAGGGGGTATCGCCAATATTCTCCACAAGTATACCATCCACTCCTCCACTCTCAAGGTTTTTAGCATCTTTAACTGCACTTTTAACAATAGAATCCAGGTCTCCTACATACTTAGGAGAACCTGGCAGTGGTTTAAGGTGGACCATGCCAATTATTGGATATTTTTTTTCAAATATAGAGTTAAAATTCATTGGTGTAATTTGAGATAAACACAAATAAAAAACTTTCTGCGCGCGTTGTTGGCCAGTTAGTCATGCAATGCCTATTTAGGTGAACTAACTAAACTAAAGCAATTGAGAAGGCCTAACAGCTATCAACATGTTTCTGCATTTTTTAAAATGCTTGCTCAAGATAAAAATTTTAGTTTGATTGATTGTCAGCTTTTTTCTGACCGATGACACTTTTCCCAGAAAATTAACAGAGTACTTAAGGGTTCATGAGACAGGTTTTCTTATTTTCTGTCTAATAAATTTTGTTTACTTCATATGCAGATATCTGCCATTCAGGTTTAAGTGATGAAGCTACACTTAACAGATGCTGCAGAGAATCAGCTTCCCATTTACATACTGCCACGTTGGCGTTCTTTGCCAAATGTATTTCTATTAGGTTTAACCCCTGAGGAAGCTTCTTTTGTTTTGCCAAATTAGTGATAGTGCTTGCAAATGTCATTACTTTATCTTTTTGTTCATCCTTCCATTGATGCACAACAATTATACTTACCATAAAAAATATTTAACTTAGGTACTTAATATATTTATCTGAAAATCATGATTTAATTTTTAATTTATAATCATTTAATTTAAAACCAGTTTTTAAAATAAGGGAAAACCCCATTTATTAGATATATTTCATGCATGGTTACCAATGAATTTTGCCATTGCACCTTAAAATTTCATGCCGCGGGGTTGCTATTAATTATATTCTGTCAGCACTGAACTGTCATCAGGTGATACAGTGTTCTATGATGTTTTTAATTAAATCTTTCATTGTTACCCTTGTGTCACATAGTAAAATTCAATATGATATGCACTTTTCTACTAACTTAAATGTACTGGCGTATAACGCAAGTCTAACTGAATCTCTAAAATCTCTAACTGTTTTTCCAATATTACATCATGAAATATGTAAGATAACCATTTTTCAAAGCAGCAACGAGAAACAGTTTTTAGCACTATTTTTTTCGTATTTGGGTAACACCCTTGCGCTTGCACCATATTCCTTGCCAATCGGCTTTCCAAAAATATTTGAAGGTTGTACTAAGACTCTGCCATTGTTTTTGATCCTCTTAACCTTTCCAGAGTCAGCTCCTGTGTGCACTAAAATCCTATCTCCATCAGTGCCAAAAAGCACTGTCATAATGACTTTACCTCCATTTTTTCTAAATATGGTCAAATTAATGCATCTTGTATTTCTGAAATCTTCTGGGGTGGTCAACAAAGACCCATGAACAGCTTCTCTAATTATCTTTTTTAAAAAATTTTTATTTATTTATACTGAAAATGTAGAAAATCAAGTTTATATTACTGAGTTGAGTAAACACATTATAAAATGGATTCTTTAAATAATAAAAGGGAATATGAAAGTGCTTATGGTAAAATGTCTAGAAAGCTTGTCACAGAAAGTTCCGAGCTTTCAGGCAGATTTATGCAGCGGTTAAATGGTATTAGAGAAAATCACGAGGTTCTGAACTCCATAAGGGGGCTTGATCACAATCTTGCATTAGAAACGGCAATAAAATACTTCGGTAGGGGTGTACATACAGCAGTTGGCATAGACGGTTCGATGGACTATGATGAAAGACTAGAAACTCTGCTCTTTTATGTTAATGCTTCTGCTTACAGTGCACCACTAACAGTTTCTGAAAACGGAGTTAATGTAGATATAAAGGAAATCAAAAGGACAGACAACCTTTCTTCGTACGCCGCCGTTCCGCTCTGGCTTGAAGACCTTTCCGAAGTATTTATGGATCAGGTAGCTGCTGAAACAGAATACGATTTTCACACTTTCATAGAAAAAATTCCATTTGCGCTGATGACCATGGCAGAAATATGGAGTGCATTAAATTCAGTTAGAACTCCAGGCATAAGGCTTATATTTATGGACAGGCCGCTTTACGGGACTTACACATCGGCATTAAAGGACCTGAGGGTCATACTCAGATCAGGCGTCTCACTCCTTACAAAGGTAAGAACAGAATATGGCCAACCCAGCATGCTTGATATTAGCCTTGCTTCAACAATCGGGCCAGGGATGTGGATACCGAACAGAATACCATATCAGATTTATGGTATATTGAAGGCGCTAATTGAAGGGGCAGACTCAAATTCTATTGCCGAAAAACTGGGTCTTACTAACGAAGAGTTAAAAAAACTTGGTAAAAAGATTGAAAAGAAAAATAAGGAGAGCAATGGCGAATTATTGGATTCCTCGAATAATGGTGAATTTAAAATAAAGGAAGAAGTAAAGAACTACTGGGAAAGGGTGAGGGCTGCATCGGAGAACATAGCAAGGAATGCCTTTGAATCTGATAAACATCCGTTGAAGGTCGATGACGAAAACTGGCTTACAATTTATGAGCTAAATGCAGTAAACGTATTTCTTTTGTATGAGTTAGTGAAAGAGGCCGTTGAAAATAAAGTACTGCTAGTAGGCATAACAAAGGACACAACGGCATCTGACTTTACAAGGTCAGCCCTACCGTTTTCTCAATCGCTTGGCATTATAAAAGGGCCATTATCACCAAGCTTCAGAAATGACAGAGGATTTTTAACTGTAATGGCTGCCGTAAACGGTGAGAAATTAAAAACACCGTGGAGAACGCTAAGTTATGATTCTTCTTTCACTTCGATGAATGGGGATATAGATCACAGGCCTGTCCTTTCGGCTGCAAGAAAATACATATCAAGAGAAAGGCTTTTCGTAAAATCTTATTTTCAATTGAGAACCTTCGCAACAGACCCTCAAATGAGATCACCGGTGTTTGCCTATGACAGGCCATTTATGGAAGCGTTCGACTCAGGTTTTGTTAAAACTGTAACAGCAAGAACCAGGTCAGGCACAGTTAATTTGAAAATTTTCTTTGAAGAAAATGGCATTAGCGAAATCGACAACCTTGTGCTGTGCCTTCTGCTATGTTCAGACAACCCTGAAGTGCTAGAAGCGTATGGCCACAACCAGTTGCTTTATATGGCAGATAAACGTGTAAAATATGAGATAATGATGACCAAAAACGCCTTAAAGGGTATAGCTGACCTGCAGCTTGGGGCTCTTGCTAGAAGGGAAAGGATATTTTCCATATCAAGAAGGTTCAGAGACATCAGGGCTGAAAGTGAAAGATTAAGGGAAAAGGGAGCAACGGAGGGCAGTTAAATGATCGAAGACGTATTTGATAGAATGGGAGGTAAGTTTGAAGCAAGGTTAAGGGATCAATCAATGAGGGTAACCCCCGTAAAATCAAAGGAAGGGGAAATAGTTGTATCATCCCCAGTGGCCATGCTAGAAGTAAAATTTGATTTTGAGGTATTTGACAGACTTCATGAGCCTTCGTTCATTGGAATAGAGAGAAAATCCCCTTCTGGGGTTTCTTACTTGATTTACGAAATTGCTACAATAAAACCGGTGCATTTTGAGATGGTTGGCCTTGATGAAAGGCTTCCCACCGGGATAAGAAAGGAGTATCTACAGACTGTTGGAGAAAGCTGGGGCACAAGCGATGAAACTTGGATTGATTTATGGGCAGTACCTACAAAGTATAAAATGGTGCTTCAGGGTGGAATGCCTGTATTTAGCAGAGAAAATTCGGTACCGCTTGCAGGCTCCAAGGCATATCTATTATCTAGGGATACCGTAAAGAAGTTTCTTTGTGTAGAAAACGGCACGTCAATAGGAAACCTTCTGGGCTTCAACATACCACTCACGGTAAAGCCAGATTCTCTTGTACGATATCACATGGGCATATTTGGATTTACGGGTTCTGGGAAATCCAACCTGATGTCATATCTTATAAGGGAAGCCATCAAATCTGACCCTAACCTCAGCGTAGTTATATTTGATGTTGCTGGTGAATACGCGATAAATCTGCTTGATGTGCTCCTGGAAAATGGAGAAATATATTCTACGGAAAATTATAGGAATGGTACAGCTAGCTTTATGGACTCTCAGGCAATACCCGAATCACTTGAGGAAAGGGTTGAGCCAAAATACATAGAAAATTATGTAGACCTTCTTTTCAAGAAGGGCAGGGTAAAAAAACTCAACCTTTCAGTGAAAAAGGCAATCACATTGGGGCAGCTGTTTGAAACGCTTGAAGAATCGCTTTCTTCAAAGCCCGAGACTAGGCTTTCTGGGATGAGGCAGCTCAGAAGGTTTACAGGTTACTTTTACGGTAGTAGGAATTATGATGAAAGCACTGGAATTCAAGACTTGGATCAGGAAGCAAAGAACGAACTCAATTCAATACTTTCAGGAATAATGGAAAACGTAAGCGACAAGTCAAACATTTACAAGCAACTTTCCAGTATAATGGAATACATGAATGAAGAAGAAAGCAGTGATCAGGATACATTAACAGGTCCATCAGCAATGGCAGAAATGTTCAGGTCTTCAGACTCACCTAGGATAATTGTTAATTATGTGCCAGACCCCGATAAGGCAAGGAGGGCAGTGTCAGGGTTCATAGATGAACTCCTTTATCTCAAAAAAACATCTGGAATAAGGAAGAAGGTTTTGATTGTGCTTGACGAAGCACAAGAATTTATACCTGACAGGACAAGGTTTGAGGATTATTCAGATCAATCAAACGGTTCAGTTGAATCTTTGCTCAGACAGGGCAGAAAATACAGGGCTCATTGCTGGATAAGCACCCAGAGAGTTGCACATCTTAACACAAATGCCCTTCAGCAACTTCATAGTTACTTTGTCAGCACCCTTCCCAGATACTATGACAGGATGGTAATTGCAGATGCGTTTTCCCTTAGTACGGAAATAATAGAGAAGACTACAGAACTGGAAACCGGTCAGTGGCTTTTTGTGTCCTACAAAGCAACGAAGCAGAAGAATGTGCCGGCCTTTATTCAGGCCCCTAATAACGAGGACATACTGGTAAGCAATCTGAAAGATATTAACTCCAAATAAAAGAGCCTATAACAAAAATTAGAACTGCCGTTCAAATTTCAGTATTTTTTATCTTAATAGGACGAAAGACCAATCCCGTTTTGGTAGGTAGGAGGTCAATAATTCGCTGTTTCACACATGTATATAAATCCGAACGGTTCAGCGAACTGCCCTGTCCTCAACGTAGCTTCCATGTTCATCTAGCACTTTCACACATATACATACTTGATATATATTCCGCCGTGCAGAGGTGCGGTCATCCTTATGGCCTTGCGTTCCATAGGGAAAGCCCATTTCTTTGTTTGGCAACCTTGAGCATCGAATAAAAGTGATAGTTCTTTGTTAGGCCATCCTTTGGCTTATTGTAGATCATGAAGTAAGTCACATGTACAAGCTCGTTTTTATGGGGCCAGGCGGTGTTATAACATAAATCCCATTGGCAGCATCATGATGCTTGCACTCCAGTTATATGTCACATTGTTCAATTTTATCAGTATGTGGTTGGTCGTGTCATTCTGCACACCGCCCTTGAGCTAACATGATTCAATTCACAACGCCGAGGTGTTTTGATGCAGTCTTTTCAGCATTATTTTTATTGAATCGTGTGCAGGCTGATGCTGATCGTTAGCTGGATGGCATCTATTGGATTCAACACAACATGTATATGCCTTCTGTGTGGCTATAAAAAATCAACCCTCATCACGTTTGGCAATATGCATAAGCACATAATTTAATTAAATATTAAAAACAGTAAATTAAACGCATCAGCTCAACGTGTAAAATTTTTATAACCTCTATTTATTGTTCAACTTTATAACTCATAATAATTATTTGTAGTAATCATCCTTTTTAACTTCGTTTTCAGTAAATGACCCTTCAGTGAATCTGAGAGCGTTCTTGCATGCAATTTCCTTGGCCCTGTTAAGGACTTCTTCATTGCCATAAGCTCCGCCAGTATGCAGGGTTCCGGCAAAATTATCAAGCTGCCAGAGTTTTGTTTCAAAAACCTCAACACCATTCTTGCGCCAGAATACATCAGTTCCGAACCTAATATTGTTCCTTTCTGTTAAAATCCTGTATATATCGTCTTCTACTATTGTCTCACCCCTCCCTACGTTGACAATGACAGATTTGTCTTTAACACTTTTTAGTATATTATAGTTTAATATACCATTTGTATATTTATTTAATGGAAGCGTATCAAATATATAATCAGCTGAGCTTATGGTTTCGTTAAGGTAAGACATAGGGAATGTTTTATCAAAATTTTTTAAATCCCTGAAACTTCTTGAAAGACCAATTACATGATCATTGAACCCATTTTTTGCTATCCTGGCTATTTCAATTCCAATTCCTCCAGCTCCCAAAATCAATACATCACGATCTGAGATTTGAAATGTTTCAACCTTTTTCCTGCAGTTTGTCCCCTTTGCCAGAGTTAGAGCCAGTGACCATGCCTGCTCTGCTACTGGAAGCGAAAAGGCTCCGGCGTTGGAAAATACCCTCACATTTTCTGGCAATGCTGAGAAATCTAGGTCGTCAACGCCGGCAGAAAAGGTCTGTATGGCCTTAAGGCTCGTCATACCTTTTATCAGATCCGGTTTAACCTGCTTGGGCCATGCAAGCAACACTTCGGCAATTTTCAAGTCATTTACAGTTAAATTTTCATATTTTACATATGATCTGCAAGCTTCAGGAACCTTATCAAGCGATACTATCTTCACTTTAAACAGTTTATAGGATTGTTGTAGATAAATTTTATTATAAAAGTTAATTGGGTTTTATTTTAAATGGCTATTGCGATATATAAACCAAGTATAATTGATATCTGAACTGAAAAATAAAGTACCCTTAGAGTCTGTTTTACAAGTTTAGCTCTTACCTTTTTGAATTCAGAGTGTTTCAAGGCTAAAATGTACCTGTAAACCATTAAAATCGCAGTGATGCTTATCAGCAGAAATATAGGATTTATTCCAGGGTAAGAGATATAAAAAATTGATGTAACAATGGCAGCAACTATAGTCAAGATTAATTCAATCGCTTTAATCGCATTTTCCACGCCAAACGTTACAGCCAGAGACTTTACGCCTGATTTTTTATCGCCATCATAATCTATTACATCACCAATCATGACCAGCAACATTATAAGAAAACCGTTAAGCGATGAAATAAGAATGCTTAAAAGAGAAAATTTAAAGATTACTGCAGAAGCAGTAAATGTCCCAACAAAACCACCCATCCAACTTATCAGGCTCTTAGAATAGTATCTGTCCTTGGCTCTTATAAAAGGAAGGGAGTACAAGGAGCTCAGAATAAAAGAAATAAAAACCATAATTGCGGTAAGAGGATTTATTATCATAGCTACAGCAATGCTCAGAACTAGGCTTGAAATTATCAAAGTTTTTGCATCCTTAACAGAGGCTCTGCCAGACGGCAGGGGCCTATTTGGGCTGTTCAGTGTATCCTCTTTCATATCCATCAAATCACTCAAAATGTAGGCGCTTATTGTTGCCAGAAATGCAGAACCAACTGCCATGATGAAAATTATGGGGGAAATACCAAAGCCTGTAAGTACCAGTAAATTGCTTGCTATGCCCGAAGTGTAAAGAAATACGGCCACATACCTGCTCTTTACAAGAAGAAACATGCCCTTTAGGATTGTCATGAATCCTTTACCTCCTGTATTAACGTATGAATTATCCTATCCTGCTCAGCTCTTTCATACATATTTTCCAAAATTGAAGACATTCTTTCTGCAATTATGGGGCTTTTGAACTGCATGCCCAACAGGAAGCTTTTTTCGCCAAATATGTCAGGTATTTCTATTCCTACATCTTCTTCATCAACAATTATAAAACTATAAGGAACATTTGCCGTCTTTGCAGATACATTTCTTAAAGTAAAAAGCTGTTTTGCAACTGTTTTATTTTCTTCATTGGATATTAATGCAAGATAATATTTGGCCCTAGATGTTATGTCGGTTCTATCCGTTATCATCTTTACACTGACCCCCCTCTTTGCAGCCTCCAGGAGCGCCTTTAACACATTAGAATCTATGTACCTGCTCGCAAGCTTTACGCTTTCCTTTGCTACCTTTATTCTTTCTGTTAAGGATTCAATTAGAGAATACCATTCTGTATACACGCGCACTGGCTCAAATTTTGAGATTCCGATAATGTTTTCAAGGCTTTTAAGCAATGCATTTGTGACTTTAAAAGTTTCAGAGCTATCTATGTATTCGTTGAGCAGTTTGACTTCATCCTTGTTCTTAAGCCATCTCATTAATTCATTTTCCACATTGTAAACAAAAAATCCGAGAAGCGAAAGAGAGTACCTGTTGCCCTTTTTAATTATTAACCCGTTTTCCCTAAATTCTTTTAATATGTAATAAAGGGTTCTCCTTTCTATGCCAAGTTTTTTTAGTATTTCATTATCAACCTTTAGACCTTGGGATAGCTCTTCAAGTAACGTAATAGAGTATTCACTAGATAAGATTCTATTTAACCTTATTATTAAAGAGCTATCCACTTTATTCAACTTTTTAACTAAAATTATATAAAACACTTTAAGATTTAACCTTTTCCTAATCATATGTCGCTTTTATTCCTAAACTCGTCTTATTTTTGTGAGAAATATACTGTTATAATTAATGAATTTTTGCAAACTATTTTTAAAACCACTAAAAAATCTGAATAATAATAATTGATAGAGTATGCTGGACCGGGGACACAGGAGGGAGTTAGGAAACTCTTAAACCCGCTTGTAATCAAGTGGTTTGATAAGAATTTCAGAGAATTTACACCCCCTCAGCTTGGTGCTATAGAAAACATTCATAATGATAAAAACGTACTTGTATCTGCACCAACAGGTACAGGCAAAACATTGGCAGCATTTCTGGATATAATAAGCGACCTTTTTACAATTGAAGAAATGGGCGAGCCATTCAATGGGGTGCAGGCTCTGTATATTTCGCCATTAAAGGCCCTCATAAACGATGTTGAAAAGAGTCTTCTATATCCATTGGAGGGAATAAAGAGTCTGGCGTCTGAAAAAGGGCAAATCTTCAACAATGTAACTGTTGGAATAAGGACAGGCGATACATCTTCATATGAAAAGTCAAAACAGTTAAGAAATCCTCCGTCAATTCTTTGTACTACTCCAGAAAGCCTATCAACGGCGCTAACTTCACCTAAGTTCAGTAATAATTTAAGAAGCGTAAAATGGGTAATTGTTGACGAAATACACGCTCTAGCTGAATCAAAGAGAGGCACCCATCTTTCCCTTAGCCTTGAAATACTTAACAATATAGCCAGTTTTCAGAGGATAGGGCTCAGCGCTACTATATCACCTATAGATGAGGTGGCACAGTTCTTGGTTGGTAATGGCAGAGACTGCACCATAGTTGATGCAAGGTTTGATAAAAAATCTGATCTAAAGGTGGTTTCACCTGTCAAGGATCTTGTCAAATCACCCGAGAACGTTGTTAGCACGAAAACCTACGAGGAATTAAGGAAGTATCTTAAAAGAGGTAGAACAACTCTGATATTTACTAATACTAGAAGTGGCACTGAAAGGGTAGTAGCAAATTTAAAAAGAAGATTTCCAGACATTTTTACGGACGATTCAGTTGGTGCTCATCATTCATCTGTGAGCAGAGACATCAGGCTTGAAATGGAAGGCAAACTCAAGGGTGGAAAATTGAGAGCAGTAGTGAGTTCAACCTCTCTGGAACTGGGCATAGATATAGGCTACATAGATCAAGTTATACAGCTGGGTAGCCCAAAGAGCATAATAAGGCTGCTGCAGAGGGTTGGGAGGTCAGGCCACAGCGTTAAAGGCATTTCAAAAGGAATACTGATATGTAATGATAGGGACGACCTTATAGAAGATTTAGTTATAGTGTACTATGCTGAAAGGAAACAACTGGACAGAATTAAGATAGTGAAAAATGCGATCGATGTGCTGGCGCAGGCGCTTGTATCTCTTTCGCTCCAGAGACAATGGAATGTAAATGAAGCGTACCTGTTGGTCAAAAAGAGCTATCCGTACAGGGACTTGAACTGGGAAGATTTTATTGATGTTCTAAATTACCTTGCGGGTTCATATCATAGCCTTGAAGATCAGAGAGTTTACGCAAAAATACTGCTTTACAAAAATAACCAGCTTGTGGACAAGCTCGATTATTCAGATCATGATGCTGCTTTTGGAAGGAAGAGTTCAGCAAGGATGATATTTTATCTGAACCAGGGAACTATACCGGATGAAGCCAAGGTAAAGGTGTATGAAGGAAAAAGACCAATAGGTAATCTTGAGGAGGAGTTTGTGGAAAAGCTTGTTCCGGGCGACAGGTTTGTACTGGCAGGAAGAATATATCAGTTCATAAAATCTTACAGAATGAGGGTTTACGTCAAGAGAACTGATGATCTAAAGCCCACTGTCCCGGCATGGTTCTCTGAAGAGCTGCCATTGAGCTACGATGTAGCAAACATGATCAACGCTTTTAGGAACAGTTTAATCGGTAAATCAAAAAAAGAAATAATGAAAATTCTCACGGAATTTCCTTTAGATGAAAACGCAAAGGCTGCAATAACAGACTACATTCATTACGAATCAGAATTCTTGAAAAGCAGAGGCGTTGATCATTTAAAGGCTGAAGATTATATTGTAGAAAGGTATGTTGACAACAAAGTAAACATAATTTTTCATACAATGATTGGAAGAAAGGCAAACGATGCACTTTCAAGAGCATACGGTTATCAGCTATCTAACATGATAGAATCATCAATAGGGATACTAGTTTCTGATAATGGTTTCGTGCTTTCATTTGATAGAAACATAAATTACGATGTTGAAAAATTAATAAGAAGCGTAAGTTCTGAAAATATAAGTAAACTACTTGATGTTGCCATAAAGAATACAGAGCTCTTCAGGAGAAAGTTCAGGCAGATTGCAGCAAGAAGCTTTATGATACTGAGAAACTACAAGGGGCATGAGATAAGTTTAGGAAAGCAGCAGTTCAATTCAGACAGGCTTGTAAAGGTAATGGACCAGGTGCCTGGCTTCCCAATTACAAAAGAAGTTTACAGAGAAATAAAGGAGGATTACATGGATGTTGACGCAGCAATTAACTTTCTAAAAGGCGTTGAAAGTAAAAAATCGAGGTTCATTATAATGGATGAATTTACTGCGGCAAGCCCGTTTTCATTTAACATGATTGCCATGGGGGCCCATGATGTAATGTTAATGGAAGATAGAAGAAAGCTTATCATGAAGTTACACAGGGACCTTCTATTATATCTAAAAGAAAGCGGAGAGCAAAATGGAAATAATTAAGAACGTCTTTTCTTTGCCGGGCCACAGAGGCATATACTTTAAGGATTTAGATCTGGTTGCAATTTCTGATCTTCAGCTTGGTGAAGAAAGGGTGCTTGCCGAAGAGTCAAAGGTATTCGTTCCTGAGATTCAGCTGAATATAATTATAAATGAAATAATAGTTATGCATGAGCTCACTGGAGCAAAAAGGTTGCTTATAAATGGGGATCTTAAGCACGGGTTTTCTGGGGTATCAAGGCAAGAATGGTTTGAGGTTGAAAGGGTGTACAAGGTGGTCAGCAAACTTTATAATGAAATGGTGGTTGTCAGGGGCAATCATGATAACTATCTAGCCAATATTTCCTCATTTTTAGGGTTAACTTTAAAGGATGAACATTTTGAAAAAGGGTACAAGTTCGTTCATGGTCATAAGCTGGTTGAACTTGCCGGAGTCTCTACACTGGTAATTGGGCATGAACAACCCGCCGTGCTTCTTAGGAAATCGTTCGATAGCGTTAAGATGCCAGTGATACTATATGGAAAAACAATTTCGGGCACAAATTTCATATGTCTCCCCGCTTTCTCACCAATATCTTCAGGTGTCGAGGTTAATGTAGTGAGCAAGGAAAATTTGCTTTCACCGTTCTTTAAATCGATCGTTGATATAGATGAACTTTATGCAGTTGCAATAGATCCGGATGTGGGCGAGATACCGCTACCCAAGATAAGGTTGCTGAGGCAATTTATACGGAATATGGATTGATTTGTAATTTATAAGGGGATAGGGGTTTGGGGGAAGCAGTAAAACTCCTAACTTCAGGGGAGATACATGGACTTGCACTAATGTTTAAATGTTCTTTACACTAATAATGTATGTGCTTTCGGCGTATAAGTTCAGGCTCTACCCAGATGAGGAGCAGGAGAAAACCCTCAACAACCAGCTCTGCAAAGAGCTCTATAACAGAGCTTACCACGAAAGGCTAGAACACTACAAGAAAACGGGGATAGGCCTGACATATGCCGAACAGGCAAACGCGCTGCCTGAAATGAAAAAAGAAAAGCCAGAATTAGCAACTGTGCACTCTCAGGTTCTGCAGGATGTTCTTAAAAGGCTTGATACATCGTTCGTAAACTTCTTTGAAGGAAGAACCAAGTATCCTCACACTAAAAACTATGTTTCAAGCATAACGTACCCACAGGCAAGTCCCAAGTGGATTTACAAGAACAGCATAACGTTGCCAAAGATAGGAAGGGTTAGGATGGATGGTAAAGCACAGAGAAGTAGGGGGCAAGGTGAAAACTGTAACAGGGAAGAAGTATAAAAATGGAGAGTGGTACGCTATAATAGCCGTTGAAATGAAAGAACCAAAAACGATAGCACCAAAGGAAATAAAGAACCCAGTAGGAGCTTACAGCGGGCTTACTGTTTTCATATACCTTTCAGATGGCTTGCACGTTGAAAACCCAAAGCTCATAAAAAAGCATGAGAGGAGGATAAAGAAAGCTCAAAAAGCTTTGAGCAGGAAGAAGCTCCTGCTTGCTGGAAGGTAGCAGGATTACAACAATGCAAAGGATGACTGCAGCGGAATTTAGCGAACGCACTTGTGTATATACTGCACAGAGGGATTTCAAAGCTGGAGCAATCATACTTCAGCGCGCTCTGGTAGGCATGCCCGAATTTACGCCTGTGGAGACAACTACGGCGGGGCAACAGACTGGTCGACCTAATCAGGCTGTTGCTAGTCGTGTGTCGTTGAATCAGGAAACAAGTTACCGTGTTGCAGACAAACCCATACTGGGGGATAGCAATGCGGGAAGCTCACGCGTTTAAGCGTGAAAGGATGTCACTTAGAAACGCTAACTTTATCTAACTTATAACTAAATAATGAGTCATGGGAAAAAAGATAAGGGTTGCGCTGGCTGGGATAGGCAACACAGCATCAGCGATTGTGCAGGGGGTTCACTATTATTCTGATGGCAAACAGCCCTTGGGCGTAATGAGTGAAACGATAGGTGGATACAAAATAAATGATATTGAATTTGTGGCCGCGTTTGATATTTCTTCAAGAAAGGTTGGTAAAGACCTTTCTGAAGCAATATTTGAAAGTCCAAACCTGACACCCAGATTTTCAAATGTGCCCAAGACTGGCGTAGAGGTGCTTGCGGGGCCTATTTATGATGGCGTGGCATCACACATGATGGAGTCGTTTTCCCCCGTGAGTAAGGAAGGAAATGAGGAAGAAATTGCCAAAAAACTTGAGGAGAGTGGGGCAGATATGCTATTGAATCTTCTTCCGGTAGGCAGTGAAGAAGCTACAAAGAGCTATGCAAGGGCAGCAATTAAAGCTGGAAAGGCGTTCATTAACGGCATACCGGTGTTTATTGCAAGCGACAGGGTCTGGCAGACGAAATTTGAAAATGCTGGTCTTGCTGTAATGGGTGACGATGTTAAGGGGCAGGTCGGAGCCACAATTTTGCATAGAACCCTTGTCAGCCTCTTTAACATGAGAGGTGTAAAGGTTGAAGAGACATACCAGGTTAACATTGGCGGAAACACGGACTTTCTGAACATGACAGTTGAGGAAAGGCTAAAGAGCAAGAGGATAAGCAAAACAGGTGCTGTTACAAGCGTGCTGCCTTACGGTAAGGAGCTTGAACAAAAAGGCAGAATCAGAATTGGGCCAAGTGATTATGTGCCGTTTTTGGGTAACAATAAAATATGCTATATATATCTGAAGGGGCGTAGCTTTGCGGATTTTCCAATAGAACTCAAGGTTAAGCTTTCTGTGGATGACAAGTCAATGTTTGCAGCTGTAATGAGCGATGCAATAAGGTTCATGAAGGTAGCCATTGACCACAAATTAAAGGGGGCAATAATCGAACCTTCATCCTATTTCTTTAAACATCCGCCCGTGCAGGCTAAAAGTGATGAAGAAGCACTTGGATGGGCCACAAAATGGCTGGAAAACCTAAAATGAGTAGCGTTGTAAATGACATATTAATAAAGAGCATTTACCCTTACAGGAAAAAGAGTTCACACAAGGGTCAAAATGGAAGGGTGCTTGTTGTTGGCGGTGGATGGATGTATCATGGAGCACCTTTACTAGCTTCTATGGCTGCAATGAAGACAGGGATAGACCTAGTTTATGTTGCAGTTCCAGAACCTGTATGTGAGCCCATAAGGTCATTCAGTCCAGACTTGATTGTCATACCGCTTCCAGATTACAAGTTCACTAAGGGGAGTGCAAGAAGATTGTTAAAGCTCGCGCCCGAAGTTGATGCAGCGTTGATAGGAAATGGAATGGGCAAGGGTAACTCTGAAGCCATATCTCTCTTTGTCAGGCTTGCAAAAATAGAAAGGTTTGTTATAGACGCCGATGGCATTGACAGAACAGTAGTAGAAAGCTTGAATGGTAAGAAGTCAATTTTAACACCCCATGAGGGTGAATTTAAGAGGGTGAGTGGGGTAGACCTATCAGGGATGAAACTAGAAGAAAAGATTGAAGCTGTTAAGGAATTTGCTGGCAGAATTGGCACAACCGTGATATTGAAGGGGCAAACTGACATCATAACTGACGGAAGATCGGTTATGCTAAACAGGACAGGAAACGCTGGAATGACGGCAGGTGGAACTGGCGATGCGCTTGCTGGGCTTGCTGTGGCATTCCTGTCAAAACAGGTTGAGCCGTTAAATGCAGCTTTGCTTGCCGCATACTTTAATGGTCTTGCAGGTGATATGGCGCTTGAAAGTTATGGGCTACACTTTACGGCAAGCGACATGATAAAATTTTATCCTTATGTAATGAGACCATATGACCAGCTTATTGAGTAGACTTTAACCTATGACTTTCTTGCCCATAGCTCCTGGCTCCAAGTTGAAAACTATAGTCTTTATGTTTGTCATCTCATCTATGCTGAATCCAACTCCCTCCCTTCCTGTGCCTGAACTTTTTGTGCCTCCAAACGGGAAATATCCAATACCATGTTTAGGCATATCGTTAATTGTAACTTCACCTACCTGGAGGGATTTTGCCACTCTCCACATATCATAGAAGTTATTTGAGAATACGCATGAATCCAAGCCATATTCACTCCTTTTTGCGAAAGCTATCGCCTCATCTGCATCTTTTACCTTATGGATGGGTATAACTGGCCCAAATATTTCCTCCCACATGATTTTTGCGCTTTCTGGTACATCATACAAAACAGTCGGTTCAACATACGTATCATGCACACCGCCTCCAACAAGTGCTTTAGCTCCCTTTTCTATCGCATCGTCTATTAGTGATTTAATTCTGAGCGCAGCTGACCTATTTATCACTGGCCCAACCTTTGCTTGTGGATCAAGCAGTGGATTTCCAAGTCTGTAATTTTTGGCTTCTTTCACTATAAGATCAACTAGCCCATCTGCCACTTCCTGAACCACAAGTACAGCACTTATAGCATCGCACCTCTGGCCGGCGTTTGAAAGGCTACCAGAAACTATCTTTTTTGCAGCAAGTGCCAAGTCTGCGTCCCTGAGCACAATGGCATAGGCTTTGCCCCCAAGCTCCATGTGCAGCTTCTTTATTCCAGCTATGGAAGCAATGCTGCGCCCTGTTTCTGTGCTTCCAGTGAAGCTTATCATGGAGACATCCTTGTGTGAAGAAATTGTATTGCCAATCAGAGAACCAGGTCCAGTAACAACGTTTACAGTTCCCTTTGGGAATCCAGCCATATTAAGGACCTGAACAAACATTATTGTGGAAACAGGCGTTTCCTTTGTTGGTTTTACTATCACACTGTTGCCTGCCAGGAGAGCTGGAATTATTTTTGCTGCAGGTATGAACAGGGGATAATTAAATGGTCCTATGGCTGCAACTACGCCAACAGGTTCCCGTATTACAAGCGCAATTTTAGATGCCGTGTCCTTTGACCAGTCACCCGGAAGATATTCCCCGAAAATTTTTCTTGCATCCTCCATGGTGAGCCCCATTCTCATGTACAGAGACTCTATTTCACCGCTTGCACCCTCTCTTGTTTTGCCACCTTCAAGCATAAGTGCATTAACAAAATCTTCCTTATGGTCCATCAGTATGTTTCTAGCTTCATTCATTAATCCGATTCTTTCAATTCCCGCCAAAGACCTTATTTTCTGTTGACTTTCCTTGGCATGCCTTATTGCAAGATCTACCTGGTCAATCGGCGTCCTGTATACAGCACCAATTGCATTTTGGTCTAGTGGTGATATTAGAGGATCCTTTTCACCGCTCTTCTTCCATTCACCGTCTATAAAGAACTTGAAGGTGGGCAGTCCATTTTCTGTTTCATAAATATCGCTAAATTCCTCCGATATTCTAAAACTATTTTTTATATTTTCTATCATAAATTATAAGCTTAAACTGCCTCCTTTTTTGCTTTTCGTTAAAATATAAATGAATTTATGTAATGCTATATAATTCCATTAAGTGCTCAATTCTTGATTTGATGCTTGGCCTGCCTGAAATGTAATCTATTAATGAAAAACCAAATGACAAACCCGGGGTTACTGATTTGAAGCTGGCTACCTTTAAAAGCGCTGATATAACCGGCTTTGGTCCAACAATTGCCGCCGCTTTCTCGTCAGCTAGGAACTCAGAATTCCTCCGTATTAAATAATTTATCAAATAATTGGGTATGCTTGTAAGTGCTGCTAGTGAAAGCCCCATTACTGTTAGCGTTATTTCACTTTCATCATTTTTAATATGTGAAAATTCATGTGCTATTGCTGCATACATTTCTTCTTTCGAAAATAATTCCAGAGCACCAACAGAAATAGCGATGTATGGATTGGAATTTGATCCATTTGTATAAAGATTTGGCGCACTGTCATCGTAGTAATAAACCCTAGGAACCTTTGTGCCTAACCTTTCAGCCATTAATTTGACATCATTAGTGATAATCTCATTTTGTAGGGGAAATAATCCCTTGGTTTGAGATGTTTTATAATATCCAAATGATATCAAAGCAATGCCTCCTATTATTCCCCATGTTTCTGGGTTATGTATCAGGAATAAGTACCTCAGATGTGGCAAGGCAAAGGGATAAAAAAAGATTCTTATCAGCCTTATCATTATTATACGAATGTAGTCGGTAAGATAGGGTATAAACGAAGCAAAAACTGCAACAACACCAACATTTATGGCCAGTTTCCTATTTTCTTTTAAGGCCATAACTAATAACACTCCTACAAGAGAAATTAAAGAGCTTAGCAGAATGACCCTAAAATTTACAAAAATTGGAAACCCGAAAACGTAAACAAAAAAATGACCATAGAGTGGATTCATTTGGTTATTCACCAGCCAGCTTGTTCAGCAGCTTCTTTATCTCATCTTCACTCAAATCTGTATTAGAAGCAAAATAGGCCATTAGAGGTTTCTTAAAAGCTTTAACAAAATCCATCAGCAGAGCATTATCATCAAATGACTGATTGGATAAACTGTATATATAAGACGGTCTTCCGTCTGAAACCAGCTCTCTGTGCAGGAGACCCTTCTTGTATAATCTATCAAGCACTGTAGCAACCGTAGTAAGTGCTATATTTTCGTCGCCAGCCAGTTTTTCATAGATTTCTCTGATGTTTCCACTCTCTATTTCAGAAACTACTGAAAGAACCTTCAGCTCCAGTGGGCCTATTCCCCTTTTCTTCATTTGCTATGATACTTTTGTCAAGGGATCAATAAAAACTTTTATCTAGGAATTATTTTTTTCAATCAAAGATAATTCTATATCGATAGTCGGTTCTCCTGCAGGAATAATGCCGGTGGCAGGATTGAGCAGTTCCTCCAATGTATCCCATTTTATCCTCGATTTCTTTGCCCAATCAAACTTTTTAATCAAGGTTGCACTGTACACTTTCTCTAAGGGTAAATTTACTCTGTTTGCCCAAGTAACAGATATCCGGGGGTCAATGTAATTTTTCATTGATGTGTTTAGGTTATAATCCTTTATCAGTTTAGCTAACTTTACCTGTATTTCTGCCCTTTTAACTCTCCTTTTATATGAATCAGTGATTTTTTTTGGTGGATTTTCGAGGATATACCTGAGCCTTTCCTCCTTTTTCTTTAAGCTGCTTTCATATGTTATAGGTGGGGTCCTTTTATGGTTAAGTCTCATTGCTGTCATCAAGTTTGCAATTTTTATATGGTAAAGCGCTTCTTCAGGATATTTTATTTCCTGTATATTGACATGGTTCAGGTAATTGAAGTACGTCAGAGTCCCATGATAAGTTCTAAAAACCTTTGCCGTTAGGCCTTTAACAATTGACCCAAGGTACCTGTTCACGTTCCTTGAATTTATACCCTCAAATATCTGACCACTTTTGGATTTTAATGTAAAGTATCTAAGATTTTCAAGAAAAAGCTCTGGTGGGTTGCTAAGAGTTTTTTCCCATAGCACACTGTCCTTTCCCAGGAACTTGAATTTGATCTCATTTTCAAGTATATTTACATGCTCCTTCCTCAGAGTCGTAGCGCCTACTGTATCAGCTTCGTCCTTTTCCTTTTCATCTCCCACTCTCATGCAAAGTGAATCTATAAGAAAGGCCACTGTGGCCGTTTTTCTGATTGTTGGGTCACGAGATTTCATATCTTTCATTATGTGCTTTCTAACTCGATCAATACTTTTACCAAGCTCCAAAGCTAAATTATATTTTTCTCTGTTGCGCTCCTGCATTAAATCCACACTTTCATGAAACCAAACATACTTTTCCTTTCCCGTCAATTTGTCTTGCCAATATGCCACCCAAAGCACGTCAGGGCGATGAACTATGGCCTTCCATTTGCCTGGTGGAACGGTTGCATTTTTGCTTAGGTTAAGAACTATATCGCTCTGCGTGATCGGGGATTTCCACCTTCCACGTAGCGGATGATTGCCTCTGCCAATAAATATTCCCGGCACTTCCACCTTCCACATGGACAATGGTACACGCATTCCGTCAAGCTCAGCATAACCATATTTTTCTTTTAATTTTAAGTTGGTTTCTTTTATCGCCAGCTTCTGATCCTTTGACATGTTTTTTCTTTCTGTTTTCTGTTTCTCAATTTCGTTTTTAAATTCCGTAAAATCCATCTGTCTGACGCTGTAATTGCGAACCGTAGCAGGCAACTTTTTCTTAAAATCTCGTTCAAAATTTTTTACAAAAACATCATCATTGATGTATTTATCAATTTTGCCTGCAAAACTCAGTGCCATAAGTTCACCTTCACTATCAAGCATAACTTTCTTATCATCTATGATCAGTGGTATTCCCTTTGCCAAGTAAGGTTCTGGCACATAAATGCCATTATGCTTAAGCTCCTTCCAGTAAATCTCTCTACTCGTCTTTTCCAAATGGCTTTTTACTCTTTGTACTGCAGCATTTAAAAGTGTTTTTACGAACTTATGAGCAAGAAAGCTCCGACATTTATGGAGGAGATAAATTGCGAAGTATATAACTCATTAATGATAAATACATAACAGAGAGCATGCGACGAACAAACACAGTCATTGCTGGAAACCGAGCTAAATTGACTTGACAAGGCATTTGTGAACTGCTGGAACGAAGGTGGTACACCACGAACCGATGATCAGCCTTGAAGGAACCACATTTCATTTAGGGCTGCTAGTATGTCAGTAAAACGTCGTGAAAAGCACAATATGTGGAGATGTTGTAAACAACATATATACGCAAATGTCATATTCTTATGCTTTAAACTCTATAGCCTTCATTAACTTGCTATAAGGCTATATGTTAACCGCAAACTTATCCTGTGCAATGTTAAAGGGATGCCATAAGCAGATGGTTGAAATACAAAGTTCATGAAGAGTGTTTAAGAGGTGAGAGGTTCTGTACAAGGCATCTGATTAACTTTTTGAAAACTCTTATAGGTTGATTCGTTGAAGAGTATTGCAGACGTATCAGCTAATTTTTTCAATTTCCTTTCTGAAAACCATTAAGGAGGACTACGTTGGTCCTCTTTTTTGAATACTCAGTGGACACTTATATTGTGGGAGTCGCTTCTCACTCCTCAGTTCTTGAAGTTGATAGAGGAAGGTATCTTAAGAAAAAAATAGCATTAGGAGTTAAACACTTTTTAATAAGCACTTAAAATAAGCAAGGTTTGCCGTTATTTTTATCAAGCAAAATTTAGTCTCATGATTGCTCGCTGAAATATATTATGCTCATAAGCGAACCAATCCCAAAAATAACTTTATGTTATATTGGGCATTAAAATAAATTTTAGTATGTTAACCGCTCGTAGAGCAGTTTGAGCATGCCATATGAGTCAAAATCCAGCTTTTTCCCCTGTTCAATGGCTGTGTCTATTTGTTTTTTTCTGTTTAGCGATTCTAAACCCAACTTTAATGCGATGATTTCATCTTCTTCTGTGACTTGGAATTGAACATTCTTTTCCTGAGCATAATAAGGTGAAACCACTAATAACAGACTTGAAAATGAAATCCTTATCCCATGTGAATTTAGAACTCTGTTATACATTTCAGTAATTAGCGCCATGGGTGCAGATTCCATGGATGTGCTCAGAGCCCCCATACTGTCATAGGATTTCTGCTTTGCCTCTACCTGCCACGGCACAGCAGACCTGTATTCAGGTTCTTCATCGGCATAGAGGGTATCTTTGGTAATTCCTGGGCCAAACCATATTTTGTCTGTTAAACCCATTTTGTTGGCGGCTTCAGCTATAATGATATTTGTAAGAATGTCTGTCCTTGCAGGCCATTCGAGAGGGGCAATTTTTGAGCTTGTGCCTTCATTTCTAACTATTCCTGTTTCTGCAACTATATCACCTGGCTTTACCAGTGGGCTCCAGCTGCCAGCAGTCCCAACCCTTATGGTTACTGGCCTTTTGTACTTTTTATAGTCAATGTTGGTAAGTATTTCAGTGTAAACAATCTCGGCAGAACCCGGGCCCATCCCAGTACAGAAAAGAGTGATAGGTGTTTCTCCATATTTTCCATTATAAATTAGAAGGCCCCTGTTTGCACTTATTAGCGTTGAGTCGTTAAGCATTTTAGCGGCCATCTCTATTCTTTCTGGGCTACCTGCATTAAGAGTGTAACCGCTTATAGTACCCTTTTTTACTTTGATGTGGTACGAATAACCGGCGCCGTCCCTAAATGAATCCTGCAAATCCTTCATGCCATGCTTATGGGCAGAGCTATAATATAAGTTAAACTTGAAATTAAAAAATTAGCTATTTCAGCTATGCATGCATAATTTTTTTAAAAATGTAAAACGGTTAAATATACGATAATGTGCTAAATTATTATGCATTCAGCAGGCAGATCATTCCTGGATGTCCTTAACACTCCATCATACATAAGCTTAATTGAAGGTAAACCGGGATCTGGAAAAACCACCATAACCCTTGCAGCGTGTGCACAGAAAGGAAGTTGTACATACATTTCTTACTCTGAACCTGAAGCTTCTATAATAAAAAAGGTGAAGCTTGTTGATCCAGATTTCAAAGGGGAGCTTTCTGTAGTAAGCATGATGACTGGCAATCCAGCAAAGGTCTATTCTATAATATCCGATGCGCTAAGCAATGGTGAAATTGTAGCTGTTGACTCGCTCGATGCAATGTTTTATGGCATAAAGGGTGACCAAGAAATCAGACCATTCCTTCAGCTAATATATGGCACGGCAAAGGTCAAACCAGGTTCCCTTGTATTGATTTCGGAGGGACTTAATCCTGCATCTAACCAGGTCAGGTTTGTGGCAGACGCCATAATAAGTGTTGATTATGAGGATATATTGGGATGCAAGGCGAGAAGGGTTACAACTGCCAAGGACAGGGATTTTTACATAGGGAATCCTTACAGTTATTTTACAATGGGTAAAAGGCTGGTAATAATGAGACCTCTTGATAAGCAAAATTTGCAATATCCGTCCAAGGTCGAGCTTCTGCCTAGGCCCCCTGAGGCAATGCCGGAGTACGAGCTTAATGTCACAATAAATGTTGTTACCGAAGTGAAAAGAACAGTTGATTTCTCAATCTATAGCCTGTACAAATTATGGGTCGCCGCTGATCTGCTATTAAGAGGGTACCCGGTAAACTATGTAATTAGCCCATTTGAAAGCGTTGACAGTGTCACCAAAACACTAGAAAAAATGACCGGCGGATCCACAAAAAGGTTGAATGTGCTCAAATTTGATCCGCATGGATTGGAAAAAGATGTACGGAGCTATATTAAAATGGCATCAGATTCTTATTCATCACTAAGAGCTAGGGCCTTTACTATAGTAGATCTACTTTCATACGAGGATCTTGCGGTGAGGAACCCAGCCATTTATGAACAGTTTTTGAAGGAAGTAACCGAAATGGATTCAAAAAATGGTATATCGGCGCTTCTCTACGGTTATGAAGGATTTGAAACCATTAGAATGGAAAAAAAGTACGCGGCTTCTATCAGGGAAATGGACTTTCGGAATGGAACGCTGTTCTGGAGAAGCATAACACCTCAGGGATCTCTATTTGCTCTCGAATTCGCATTCCATGAAGGCAAAGTAAATCAATGGGAGATGGTCTAGGTTTTAGTGTAAAGTAGGCCGCCACCGGGAATTCCGGCACTTTATGCTATCGAACCCGGGTCTGGAGCTCCACAGGCTCCCGTGCTGACCACTACACCATGGCGGCCACACCATCGCATCGAGAATCATTAATTTATTCTTTGTGCTTTATCATTCATAAAGCTAGTTATTTTAGGGATCTGTTTGCTTATGAGCATAATATATTTCAGCGAGCAGGCTCATTGCCATGCTACATTGATTTATAATTTATCTTTTCTATAATCCTTTGCTCTTCCCCTGTTAACTTTAGTGGTTTGGAGCTTATGTCTTCAAACGCATGAATTGGTGAAGTGGTTGAAGGTGCTGAAATTATGCCCTTTGAATTGAGCCACGCGATGCTTATCTGAGCAAATGTAAGGCCTCTGCTCTTTGAAATCTGATCCAGCGCCCTATAAAGCCTTGCATTAAGATACCTGTACAGTTTATTCTGGAAATAGCTTTCAGTGAGCCTGCCACCTTCCAGAGGTGTAGTTGAAAAGATCGGCACATTGAGGCGCATGACCTGTTTTAATACCTCGGGGTTGATTACAGGCTTCATAGCGCTGACCCCCAACTTGATATATTCCAATTTTGCATTCAGGTTTAGTTCACTGATCATCTTCAGATGCTTTGCCTTTACTTCAACTAACGAAAAACCGTTTATTATTTCATCAAGATAAAGGCGTTCGACTGCTTTGAGCGTTTCCCTTAGGTTAACTAACAATGATGGTACCCTGACTTCAATTACATCCAGCTGCCTGATTCCAAGGCGGTTCCTGATCAGTTCAACCTGTTTTATTACCTCTTCAAACCCGGGGTACATCCTGGTAATTTGCGCTGAAATCAGCATATTTCTGCTTTTGACTTCAGGCAGAAGGCCCTTTATTTTGTTTGCTATTTCAGGATTTCTCCAACTCTGCCTCAGGTCTAGGATCGGTGCACCATTTTCTATTGATTCCTTTATGGCGTTAAGTGCACCCTGAAGGTTGAAGGTAAACTTTTTTTGATTTACAGATATGCCAACCAGCCCATTGCTTAACGAACCCAAGTTCTGCATGTTCTATCAACCATTTAAGATTTTTAATGCTTGCAACCCCTCGGTAATAAACATTGCCATTTTTATTTTTGAGTAGCCATGTGAACTATACACTTTGGGCGTTACATTATACGGTGGAGTTCATGTTTCCTTGAGAAACCTCGATCCTCATTCGCCCCCGTGTAGGTTCCATAGAGCTGGCTCGTTCTACGATGCCCATACGTAGGAGCGGTTATGGAGAATTTTCTCTCCGCAAGGCTACCATAGTCCCAATGGTACGACCTAGCTCTATCGGTCGGGGTCTTTATAAACAATGAGGGAGCGCTACCATTTTCTCTTTTTCATGAAAGGTGACCTTCGCTCTCCCTTAAATAAATATATGGTTAAATAACATTTAAAAGAACAAGGCAAATTATATTAAACGTGGTTAATTATTACACTTTGGACGATGTAGAAACAGAAGACCGCCTAGTTTTGATGAGGTCTGACCTGAATACACCGGTTGATAAAGATGGTAATCTAATAGAAAGGGTAAGGTTGGAGGAGGCTACGGTTTCTCTCAGGGACCTTTCAGACGCTAGGACTGTTATAATTTCTCATCAAGGAAGAGTTGGAAGGCCGGATTTTATAGAACTTGAGAAGCATGCTTCAATCCTGAGTCAGTTGCTTAACAGGAATGTAAAGTATGTGCCCGACATAATAGGACCACAGGCCTTAAATGACATTAAAAACCTTAAGAAGGGCGAAATACTGCTTTTGGATAACTTGAGAATACTTTCTGAGGAAAACCTTGAGCTGCCCATGGAGGAGGCCGCAAAAACGCTATTTGTAAAAAAGCTTTATCCTCTGTTTGATCTTTTTGTGCTTGATGCGTTCCCAACCGCTCACAGGTCACATCCATCAATAGTCGGATTTCCCTTTTACATACCAGCCATAGCCGGTAGGCTGATTATAAGGGAGTTAAAGGGTCTTACCAGAATTACACGTTTTGAAAAGGGGCCATATACCACAGTTCTGGGAGGAACAAAGGTGGGCGACAGAATAGAGGCTATGACAGCGCTGATAAAAAATGGAAAGGCTGACAAGGTGCTTACAACCGGCAGGCTTGGATTGCTATTCCTGAGCGCCGCTGGAAGGCTAAGCATACCGCTTTCAGATGAAGAATCTAAATATTTGGCAGCAGCCAGGTACCTGCTAGACGAATATCCATCAGTGATAGAAATGCCACACGACCTAGCTTATATGGGGCCCAACGGTCAGAGAAAGGAGGCTGATGTAAAAAGTGTGCCAAAGGATTCTATGGTGCTGGATATAGGGGAGAAAACCATCAGAAGATATTCTCGAATAATAAAAAGCAGTGGAACAGTTTTTATAAGCGGGCCACCAAGCGCATTTGAAATAAAGGGATTTGAACTAGGAACTGAAGAACTGCTCCTTTCAGTGGCAAAGAGCTCTGCAACCAGCATTGTGAGTGGGGGTCACCTTTCCACAGCCATGCAGAGGCTCAAGATAGCAAATTGGATAGATCATGTGAGCACAGCAGGGGGGGCCTTGATACAGTACCTTTCAGGCAAACCACTGCCGCTGTTTGAGGCACTTGAATATTCAGCCTCTAGGATAGAAAAAAATGCATATCCAGAAAAGGTAATATTGAGGCAGCAGGAAATTTAATTGTGGTTCAGTCGGACAACGAAGATCAAAAAAATGAGCAGAGGGTAGAGGATCTTCTGAAATCAGGGCTTATTTCGCTATGGAAAAAGGACGCTGCTGAACATACCCGAGAATCTGGAACGTACTATCCATCATATCTAGGATCATGTATGAGAAAACAGTATTACATTTATACCCTGGGCGAAAGGGCAACGCCGGAGGATCTGGCAATTTTCATGACCGGTCAGGGAGTGCATGAAATAGTGGCCAAGGCGTTCAGCGAATCAACGACTGTTGAAAGCATTGAAGAAAAAATAACCTTGGAATTCACCGGCAAAGTAAAGCTTAGTGGTAGGGTCGATATAATAATAGTTGATATTGATGGCAAAAGGTATGTAATTGAAGTAAAATCTGCAAGCAGAATACCTGATAAACCATATGAAAGTCATATGCTGCAACTTGAAATTTACCTACACGCGTTAAATGTTGAAGACGGATTTGTGCTTTATTGGGACAAACGGAGTGGTTCAATCAGAGCTTTTAGGGTCAAGAAGGACAATGAATGGCTAGGCAAGATTTATGAAAGGGTAGCCATTCTGGACTATCATATGAGCATTATGCTGCCACCTCCACCTGAAGCTTACCTTGAAGGGAAGCATTGGGAATGCAGACGCTGTGCATACCTATCAGAATGCAATCCCGGGCCGCTTGTCGTCTGAACATTAATGTTATAATAATAACATAGAGTAAACTATATATACACTAATGCTATTAGCATTGCATGCAAGTTCCAGAAAGATGGTACAATATAATACCCGACTTGCCGTTACCACTGCCGCCTCCGATAGACCCGCCAGACAGTGATAGTTCAAGCATAGAGTTGCTAAACAGGATTTTGCCCGCTGAGGTAGTCAGACAGCAGTTTAGCATTGAAAGGTGGACCAATATACCGGAAGAAATCAGAAAAGCTTACGAAAACTTTGGAAGACCTACTCCTCTGCTCAGAGCAAAGCGTCTAGAAGAAAGACTCAATACGCGTTCAAAGATTTATTTCAAGTATGAGGGGGCCCTGCCCACAGGTTCTCATAAGCTTAATGCAGCAATACCTCAGGCATTCTATGCAAAGAGGGAAGGAATAGAGGAAGTTGTTACGGAAACCGGAGCAGGACAGTGGGGGGCAGCCGTATCGCTTGCTGCAGGCACTGTGGGGATCAAATCAACGGTTTTTATGGTAAGGTCAAGCTATGAACAGAAAAGGCAGAGAAGGGGATTGATGGAGATATACGGGGCAAAGGTTATACCAAGTCCCAGCTCCGTAACCAATTTTGGAAGGTCAATCAGCGGCGAAAGCCCAGGCTCCCTTGGAATAGCAATGAGTGAAGCAATAGAATACGCTCTGCAAAATGGCTCAAAGTATTTGGTGGGCAGTGTGCTAGATGTCGTGCTCATGTATCAGAGCGTAATAGGTCTTGAATCAATCTCGCAGTTCAGGGAAATTGATGAATTACCGGATACATTGATAGGATGCGTTGGTGGCGGTAGCAACTTTGCAGGTTTTACGTATCCGTTCATAGGATCTAAAATTGCTGAAAAATTTGTTGCAGTTGGTCCATCAGAGATACCTAAATTTACTTCTGGAACCTACAAATACGATTACCCGGATACTGCAGGCATACTTCCCCTCATAAAAATGATAACGTTGGGCGCAAAATTTGAACCACCTCCAATATACTCAGGTGGATTAAGGTATCACGGCGTTGCTCCAACGCTAAGCATGCTAATCAAGCAGGGAACAGTTGTTACTAAGGAGTATGGAGAAGAAAAGTCTGCAGAAGCTGCAAGGTTATTTGCTGAAACGCAGGGAATTGTGCCGGCTCTGGAAAGCTCTCACGCAGTGGCGGCGGTCATTGATGAAGTTAAAGAGGCCGACAAATCTGGCACCAGTAAGGTTATAGCATTTAACATGAGCGGCCACGGGCTCTTGGAGCTGGACAATTACATAAAGCTGTATGGTGAAAGATGATGCCAGAGCTAGTTATTTACAATACAGTAGGCTTTCCTGACCCTGATACTTTTACAGAATTTATAAGGGGTGCTGGCAGGTATGCAGACGTTATCGAGCTGGGTATACCTCCAAAGTTTGCTAAGTATGACGGTCCTACAATAAGGAAAAGCTATGCAGTGGTCAGCGGGAACGATTCTGATTATTTTGAACTGATAAGGAACGTCAGTTCCTGTTGTAAGACCGTTGCTCTTTCCTATCTGGACGACCTTGACCTTGAACCATTTCTAAATAAAATAAGGGATACTGGTGTAAAGGCTGTATTATTTCCTGACCTTCTTATTGACCACATGCATGAACTCGATTATGTTACAACCAGTGTCAGAGGAAAATCCTTGGGCAATGTAATATTTGTATCACCCTCTGTGCCAGATTCAATAATGAGGTCAGCATCGCTTGTTGCGGACGAGTTCGTTTACCTTGGGGTCAGGCCAACAACAGGGGTTCAAACGCCCATCAACGTTACCAGCGTTGTTAAAAGGGCAAGGGATATCGTTAAAGGAAAGCTGATAGCAGGGTTTGGTTTAAAGGATAATTCAGAAATAGCTCAGGCAATAAGTGGCGGCGCCGACGGAGTGGCAATAGGCACATCCATAATGAAAATTCTTGAAGAAAGGGGGACAGAGGAGGCGCTGGAAGCTACAAGGAGGTTAAAGGAGTATGTCGGAAGTCTATAGGAAAATTCTGTCCAAATTAATGGATGGCTCAGATCTTGATATCAACGAATCTGCTCAACTCTGTGAAATGATGTTTGACGGTTCGCTATCGGAGGTGCAGGTAGGGGCTGCACTGGCCGCGCTTAGGGCAAAGGGTGAAAGGTCATCTGAAATAGCTGGCTTTGCAACAGCCATGAAAAGGCATGCCATTAAGGTAAATGCTGAAGCTGAGCTTGACACTGCGGGCACGGGCGGTGATGGCAGCATGACATTTAATGCAAGCACAGCAGCATCGCTTCTGCTAGCTGGCAAATTGAAAATTTTAAAACACGGTAACCGAGCGGTAAGCAGCTCTTCGGGCAGCGCAGACTTTCTGGAGGCGCTGGGCTATAACATAAGAATAGGACCAGAAACAGCAGCCAGATTGCTGAACAACACAGGTTTTGCTTTCATTTTTGCCCAGATGTATCATCCGGCAATGAAGGCAGTAGCTTCGGTAAGAAAGCAACTGGCAATTAGAACGATATTTAACATGCTTGGACCACTCACAAATCCTGGAACTGTAAGTCATAGGGTAATTGGAGTGTTTTCGCAGGATATAATGTATGAGATGGCAGAGGCGGCCATTATGTTGGGAATTAAAAGCGCTGCACTGGTGCATGGAGAGCCAGGTATAGATGAAGTGAGTCCCATTGGGCGCACAAAGATGTTGCTCATAGAAGATGGTAAAATTAAGGAAACTGAAGTGGTAGCAGAAGACATGGGCATAAGGGGCATAAAAATGAGGGATATTATCGTCAGCAGCTCTGCTGAATCAGCAAGAAGGTACATTAATGCGCTGAGGGGGAACGACAGCCCTGTGCTGAAATTTACGCTGGCTAATGCAGCGGTTGCCCTTTTGATAGCCAGAAGGGTGAAAACGGTAAGGGAAGGTGCAGAGGAAGCACAGAGAGCTGTAGATGATGCGGAAAGAAGGCTCAAGTCCATAACTGAATCCAGCTGGGTGAGCACGACATGAAATTAAAAGTTTGTGGCGTTACCAATGTTGAGGATGCAGTCATGGCAAGAGCCTTAGGAGCTGAAATGGTGGGCGTAATAGGCATCAAGGGGGCGTCCAGGTTCATTGGGGCAGAAGAGCTGAAAAAAATAAGGCTTTACATCAGAGATGGGCTTGTTTATGTGACTGATTCATTGAATGCTGCTGAAGAAATGCTGAACTTTGCAGATGTTGTGCAGGTGCACAGGACAATGAACGAATCCGAGATGGATAGGCTTGAAGGAAGGGTGAAGGTCATAGCCTATGTTCCAGCAACAGAGTATGGTTCACGCTACATAATATCAGTAAGAGAACACGGGTTTATCCCATTGATTCATGCGCAAAATGGAAAATTGAACTTAAACGACTTGTCATATTTTGGCAGCATATCAGATTCTGGTATTGCAGGGGGCATAGGCGTTGACAATGTTCATCAATTCCTTTACAGTGGTGCGATGTTTGTGGATTCCAGCAGCGGCACAGAGGAAAGCCTAGGCAGGAAATCACCGTGGAAAATAAGGCGAATGGTGGGGATGTTAAAGTGATGCATGAAATTTCAATGAGCCTTTATCCGAAGCCGTTGGAGCTCTTCATGGCAGTAAGAGACAAGAGCAGCTGCGCCGCACTGCTTGAAAGCGCAGAAGGACCACAGAACAGGGCAAGGTTCAGCATTGTTGCATGGGGTGAAATCGGCAGGCTTTCGTTAGCTCAGGGCGACAGGCTTGACATCAACGCATTTAGGGAAGGGCTTAAACGCGCATTGCCCTATGATGTTCCAGGAAGGTTCAAGGGTGGCTACATAGGTTATTTTTCATATGAAACTGTCGCAAACTTTGAAAATTTAAAGCTGCCAAATGACAGTGATGGCTGGCCTCAGTATGAGTTCTTTTTGCCTGAAAACATTGCAGTTTACGATACTGTTAACTCCGTTGTCTACACTACAGACATCAGCATAAATGGCTCTAATGTTAATGCCCTTCCCAAGTTTTCACTTCAGAATGAAAGCATTTACGATGAACAGTTCATAAGGAGTGTAAAAAGAATAAAGGGGCTTATAGAGCAGGGGTACACATTTCAAACCGTAATCTCAAAGAGTTACAATTATACGATTGACGGTGATGCCAGCGCCATATATGAAAGGTTGAAGAAAATAAATCCATCTCCCTACATGTACTACCTGAAAATAGATGACAGGCAGATAATAGGGTCAAGTCCTGAAACGCTTTTCAGGGTGGATTCTGGCGTTGTCGAAACGTTTCCAATAGCAGGAACAAGGCCCCGTGGGGCGTCGCCTGAAGAAGACCTTAAACTTGAGAAAGAACTTGTATCTTCGGAAAAGGAAAGGGCGGAACACCTGATGCTAGTGGACCTCGCAAGGAACGACATTGGCAAGGTCTGCATGCCAGGAACTGTCAAGGCAACCGACCTGATGTATGTGGAAAAATACAGTCATGTGCAGCACATGGTTAGCAGGGTGGTAGGCTCACTTCTCCCAGGATATGATCATTTGGAAGTGCTGAAAGCTACATTCCCTGCAGGCACAGTAAGCGGTGCCCCCAAGCCGGTTTCCATGAAAATCATAGCTAGCGAAGAAGGAACTGGCAGGGGACCATATGCAGGTGCTGTTGGTTACTTTTCTGCTGACGGAAACGCTGAATTTAGCATCGCAATAAGGTCGGCATTTATTAACGGGAGCAGAATAAAAGTTCAGGCAGGCGCAGGCATAGTTTACGATTCAGATCCAGAAAGCGAATTAAAGGAAGTAAAGCACAAGCTCAGAGCCCTGAAGGCATCGATGGGGGTTGAACAATGAACAGCCTGACGCTCATAATAGATAACTATGATAGCTTTGTTTATAATATAGCGCAGATGGTGGGAGAGCTTGGAAGCAGACCTGCTGTCATTAGGAATGACGAGATCACTGTAAGTGGAATTGATAGGATCAGGCCTGAACACATAATAATATCGCCTGGCCCTGGTACACCTGAAAAGCGCGAGGATTCAGGCATTTCAGTTGATATAGTGAGGGAATTGAGTCACAGTTACCCCCTATTGGGCATATGCATGGGTCACCAGATAATCGGGCATGCGTTTGGGGCCAAAATAAGGCGTGCCAAAAACATAATGCATGGAAAGGTGAGCAAAATCATTGTAACCACCAACAGCGAAATATTCAATGGCCTGCCACATGTATTTACGGCCACCAGGTATCACAGCCTTGTGGTGGACAATGTACCTGATCCGTTGATTGTGACAGCAGTTTCAGCAGAAGATGGGGAGATAATGGCAATCAGCCACAGGAAGCTTAAAGTTTTTGGCGTTCAGTTTCACCCGGAAAGCATAGGCACACCATATGGAAGGGCGATCATTTCTAACTTTCTTGGGGTGAAGGAATAGATATGTGGTTGGAAAAGGTCATTAGGGCAGCAGAGCTAAGGGATAGAGTCAGGGGGAAAAGAAGAAGGGGCGTACACAGCCTTTCTGAATCTATAATCAATGCCAAATCCCGTGGCATAAATCCAATAATAGCTGAGCTAAAGAGGGCATCCCCTTCAGGCTTCAGCTCTAATCTGAACCCCCATAAATATGTAAAATTTGTAGAATCAGCAGGCGCTATAGCCTTAAGCGTTATAACGGAGCCAGTAGCATTCAATGGGTCATACTCACTATTGAGAAGTGTTTCGTCTGAAGTGAATATGCCGATACTGATGAAGGATTTTATAGTGACAGAAGGGCAAGTGCAAGACGCATATGTGCTTGGGGCCGATGCCGTGCTGCTGATAGTTAGGGTTGTAAATGATGGTGAAAGGTTAAAACACCTTTACAGCATGGCACAATCCATGGGAATAGAATGTGTTGTGGAGGTTCACAGTGATGACGATCTGGAACTGGCTCTAAATTTAAAGCCTCGCATTATCGGTGTAAATGCAAGAAATCTGCAAACACTGGAAATGAATTTTGAACAGCAGGAACGCATTTTAAAAGCTTTGCCGAGTAGCGTTTTAAGAGTGGCAGAAAGTGGAATTGAATCGGTCGAAAGGATAAATAGGCTTAAGGAGTTTGGGGCGGACGGTTTCCTAATAGGCACGAGCCTGATGAAAAACCCGGAAATGATCTTTAAATACTTAGGGCGTACATAAAAAATTAGTCTGCCAATAAAATAATTTCATTTATTGGGTAAATGCCATCCAAAAACATTGATAATTGTTATAAAAAATTTAAAAAGGGGCTACTATCAATCAACAATGGTGAATTTTAAAAATGTTTGCACCATCAGCAGGGTATGATAGAGCATTAACCATATTTTCACCTGACGGAAGGCTGTATCAGGTTGAATATGCAATAGAGACGGTAAGGAGGGGAACAATTGCGATAGGGATTAAGGTAAATGACGGCGTCGTTCTGGCTGTTGAAGAGAGAATAAAAAAACTTCAGAGCTCCAGGCTAAGTCAGAAGATATTTCAGGTAGACGACCATATAGGGATTGCAGCAGCAGGATATGTGCCTGATGCTAGGGTTATGGTTGATTCGGCAAGGACACTGGCTCAGAACAACAGATTGCTCTACGATGAAGAAGTAGAAGTGGAAACTATAGCCAGGAAGCTTGGAGACCTAGCCCAGCAGTATACTCAGTACGCAGGAGTTAGGCCATTTGGTGTATCATTAATTATAGCTGGCGTTGACAAGGAGGCTCCAGCGTTATATTCGACTGATCCAAGTGGAACGTATTTGGAATACAATGCAATCGCAATAGGCGGAGGGAGCGACGTTGCCAATGAATTTCTTGAACAGAACTATAAGGATGACGCGCCGTTTAATGATGCCATTAACCTTGCGCTAAAGTGTATACTAAAGGTTAATGAAGGCAAGGTTGACCCTGTAAACATCAAGGTGGCAATCATAGAAAGCTCAAGCAGGAAAATGAAGATGCTGTCAAAGGAAGACGTTACAGAAAAGATTGAAAATCTAGCCAAAGAATGGCAGGCGTAAATTTTAAAAATGTCGTCCAAGCCAGTCGTTGTAAAAATTTCAAAGGGATCTGAAAAGTTCGAAATTCTTGTAAATTCCGAAGCGGCCTTTGAATATCGCCAGAACAAAACTAAGGACCTAGATAAGGTTCTTGTTGTGGATGAAGTGTTCACTGATTCATCAAAGGGTCAAAGAGCTCCTCGCGATAAGATCAAAAAGGCCTTTGGCACGGATAACATTAAAGATGTTGAAAGGGAGATACTGCTCAAGGGGGAATTACCACTTACGACTGACCAGAGAAGAAAAATGACTGAAGAAAAAAGAAGGCAGATTGTTGCCTTTATTTCGAAGAACTTTGTTGATCCCAAGACTGGCTTGCCTCATCCTACCGTAAGAATTGAAAAAGCCATGGAAATGGTAGGTTTTTCCGTAGATCCCATGAAGCCTGCAGAGGAACAGGCCAAGGGAATAGTAGAAAAGTTAAGACCTTACATTGCCCTAAAGACCGGGAGCGTAACCCTATCGTTCAAGATATCTTCAAAATATGCATATCAGGCAATAAAGGTTCTAAAGGAGTTTGGTGAACTAAAGGAGGAAAACTGGGGCAGCGACGGTTCTCTCAGTGGTAAGATAACAATGCCTATTGCCTCTCAGGCGTCATTTTTGGACAGGATGGCATCTGTAACTCATGGGGAGGCTGAGGTGAAGCTAATTGAGTAAGAGCGTCGTACCAGGCGACCTAGTTGCTAGGGGCAATTACAGAATTTACAGCAACGTAATAAAAAACGACGGCGAATTTTATTCAATATTTGTAGGCAACGCTGAGGTAGCAGGGGGAAGGGTAAGAGTAACCAGATTGTCTGGCCCTTATATTCCAAAGATAGGCGATCAGATAATAGGCATGATAACCGATGTGCAGCCTCTTGCCGCTACTGTGGACATAAATTCATATATTAATGGATATATAATGGCAAACGCATTTTACAAAAGGCGGATTGATCCGTCAAAGCGAGATTTAAGCGAAAAAATTAGGGTAGGTGACCTGTTAAATGCAAGAGTAAGCAGAATTGAAAGGGGGAGGGACGTCTCACTCAGCCTTGAGCAGAGGTGGAGGGTTGATGGCGATGCTATATTTTACATATCACCTGCAAAGGCAGCTTATTTGTTAAAAAGCAAAAGCAATATAATAAGCAAAGTAAAGGCTTCTACAGGAGCAGGTATTGTTATGGGCATAAATGGCGTAATTGTGGTTAAGGGGGAAAAGGATTCAATCAGCAAAATTAGTGAGGCTGTAAAGGTCATTGAAAATCATACAGGCCTTTACGGGCTTGAGGATGCCATAATGGAGGTTTTGGGCTAAAATGGGTAATTTAATTGTTGATGGAAAAAGGACTGATGGGAGAGGGATTCTTGATTTAAGGCCACTTAAATTGGAGGTGGGAAGCATAAAGAATGCTGCAGGCTCAGCATATATTGAGCACGGGAAAAACAAAATATACGTTGCAGTTTATGGACCAAAGGACAGTCACAGGTACGGAACTAGCATGGAAAAGGCGGTGATAAGATGCAGGTATCACATGTCTCCATTCTCGACTGATGAGAGAAAATCACCTCAGCCATCAAGGCGGGAAATAGAAATTTCCAAGGTGATAAGGGATGCTCTGGAGTCTTCACTAATTCTAGATGAATTTCCAAAGACTCTTTTGGATATATATGTGGAGGTGCTTCAGAGCGATGGTGGCAGCAGAAGTGCAAGCATTTCAGCCGCATCCATAGCACTGGCTGATGCCGGAATACCAATGAAGGATCTTGTGGAAGCGGTAGCCGTTGGAAAAGTTGACGGGACGCTTGTGGTGGATCTGAGCGATAAAGAGGATAAGGAAGGAGAAGTTGACCTGCCCATAGCTTTTATGCTAAATGAAAACATGATAACTCTTTTGCAGATGGATGGTAAAATGACCGTAGAAGAATTTAAGGAAGCGGTTAAAATGGCAATGGAAGCTGCAAAGAAAATAAAGGAAAAACAAAAGGAAGCTTTGGGAAAAAAGTATTTTGAGAAGGTCGATGAAAAATGATGCCAAAGAAAGGACCGATAATAAGCAATCTTAGAAGGGATCAGATACTTAAATCTCTGAAGGAAGGGAAGCACATAGACGGTCGTGATTTGCTTGATCAGAGGTCAATCATGATTGTGCCAGGAATAATTGAAAAGGCAGAAGGGTCAGCAATGGTAAAACTCGGAGACACACACGTGATAGCAGGGGTTAAGGTTGGTTTGAGCACACCGTTTCCTGACACTCCAAATGAAGGAATATTGATTGTAAACGCAGAAGTGCTGCCTACAGCCAGTGAATATCAGGAACCAGGACCACCTGATGAGGATTCGATTGAGCTTGCGCGTGTGGTTGACCGTGGGATAAGGGAAAGCAAAATGGTGGACTTCTCAAAGTTGGTCATAGAACCGGGAAAGCAGGTGTACACAGTCTTTGTAGACATAAGTGTTCTGGGCATGGACGGAAACCTGTTTGATGCTTCATCATACGCCGCAGTGGTTGCGCTGATGACTGCAAGTTTCAACACATATAAACTTGTGGATGGCATTCCCGTTAAAACTGATGATAAGATTGCCATGCCGATATCTGACCTGGGTGTTTCTTTAACGTTCGCAAGAATCGGCGACACAATAGCCTTGGACCCAACTTGGGAGGAGGAAAGCATTATGGACGCAAGGTTGACTGCCGTGTATGATAGTGAAGGAAGATTGTGTGCCATGCAAAAGGGTGGCAGTGGAGGGCTGAAAATTGATGACGTGTTTCAAATAGTTGATGTGGGAAAAGCGAAGTATTTAGATATTAGAAAAAAGATAGTGGAGGCGATAGAAAATGCCAAATCTGGGAGTTAAGTACGGATTAACATTAAGAAGAAGGTACCTTGCGGCATGGAAAAAGCTGAAGAAGAAGAGAATATGCCCCAAGTGTGGTTCAAGGACATTTGCAAGATCCAACAATGGAATATGGGAATGCAGCAAATGTGGCTACAAGGTAACCGGGGACGCCTATGAGCCATAGCGGCATAACGTTAAAGATAACGATAAGTGGAGATAATGCTGTAGCAAGGGCCCTCAGTGCAGCAATTGACGGTTCTAAATACACAAATGGGGTTTTTGTGCTGGAATCAGGGCACAAGGACATCGGAGATATGAGAGCGCAGCTGAATTCAACCCTTAGAGTTATAAATGCCGCATTGGAAAGTATGGAGAAGGTAAAATGAGCGAGGCAAACATTCCACCGTGGCTTCAGGAAGAGCTTGCAAGGTATGATCAGCTTCAGCAGACGCTGCAGGCTCTTCTTGCGCAAAAGCAGCAAGTGGATCTTGAGCTTGCTGATGTAGAGAGGGCTATCGAAGAGCTTTCGAAGGAGAGCGATGATGCGCAGGTTTACAAGATTTCCGGCAGCATAATGATAAGGTCAACAAAGCAGGACCTCTTGAAGGATCTGGGAGAAAGGAAGGAACTTGCAAATACAAGAAGAACAATAATTTCAAAGCAGGAAGAGAAGGTCAGGCAGAGCCTGCAGGAAGTTCAGGCAAAGGTGAACCAGGCTCTTAAGGGTCCTGCTACAGCTTGATGGGCCGGTAGCTCAGCATGGTTAGAGCGTTCGAGCATTCCAAAAGAGTGCGACGAAGCTGATAACCGAAAGGTCGCCGGTTCAAATCCGGCCCGGCCCACTAATCTTTTTATTTTGGTTAGTTTAATTAATATTATTGAAGATTCATTACCTAAGTAAGAAGGAGATTAAACAGTATTCCTCAGAGATAATGGAGAAGACAGGCCTACAGTTTGAACCAGAGAAGGTGCTGGAGCTAGACACCTCTGACGTCCTTATAGGTGATGGGTTCATAATTCATGATAGAAAGAACGGCGTTTTGTACCCATTTCTTGCAGATAAAATTTCAGACCAATTGCCACACCTGCAGGTAGATGAGGGTGCAGCAGCACGAATAAAACAGGGAGCTAATATAATGAGACCAGGAATAGTGAAAATTGATAGTAGGTTAAAGAGAGGGTGGCCAGTAATGATTACAGATGAAAAGGAAAGACTGGCAATAGCAATATCTGTAATGGATTATAATGAAGCCATTGCTGCGCAAAAAGGGGTAGTAGCAAAGAACGTTCACAGGCAGGGGGATCAAGCATGGAATGCAATAGTTGAATTTATTAAAAAATATCACAAACCAAAAGATTGACCTCCTCCCTGTAGTATTGGATTCCCTGAAGTCTCAGGGATTACAAATCCGTGAGCAAGAAAGCTCCGAAATTCATGGAGGAGATGAATTGTGGTTTTGACCATAAATTCCCAAATTTAATCATTATATAGGCTAACACAACGGCTTTCCGTGATGCTTGTTTGCTTGCGCCAATTAATCTGCTGCAATGCTGCACCTTTTATTTGCCTTTTTATGAGCCATGGCATTAGCTAGCAGCCATCTTCTTTGTTTTTCATTCATATCATATGGTATGCCAGGGATATTGCATTCCAAACTGCTGCCCTGCATAATGCCTTCACCACCCGATTATCCTTGACCT